>OMCE01001313.1_pt1 | contig 9945 bp, 9 predicted proteins | sample 1644981 | NCBI WGS metagenome assembly OMCE01 (sample SAMEA103958151, study PRJEB25191) | human gut metagenome | reverse complement strand
ACATCTGCCGCAGCACCATGGCCGAAAGCGTCCTCACCCACCTGGTCCACCAGCTGCACCTCGACAACCAGTTCGAGATCGACTCCGCTGCGACCAGCCGTGAGGAGATCGGCAACCCGCCGCACTACGGCACAAAAAATAAATTATACGAAGAAAACATTCCGCTTGTTCCACACCGGGCGCGCCAGATGACAAGGGATGACTATCTGTATTTTGATTATCTGATCGGCATGGATTCCGCAAATATCCGGAACATGACAAGAATCGCGGGAGGCACGGACAGCCAGGATAAAATATACAAGATGCTTTCATTTGCTGGCTATGAAGACACGCAGAAATTTACCGGGGCGCGGGATGTGGCAGATCCATGGTACACCGGCAATTTTGATGAAACCTATGAAGATGTGGTTGCAGGATGCAAAGGATTCCTGTATTATTTACAGCAGAAAGGGGACATTTCAAAAGAAATAGAAATTCCCCGGTAAGTAAGGAGTGACATTGGGTGAAATATCTGATCATTGGAGCTGGTGGCACAGGCGGAGTTGTCGGTTTTTACATGGCGCAGGCAGGAAAAGATGTGACGTTGATCGCCAGAGATGCGCATTTGGAGAGTATACAGCAAAAGGGACTGACGCTTCAGACCATGTGGGATGAGAACACAAAGACCATACCGGTAAAGGCATCTGACATGCAGCATTACAAAGACCGGCCGGATGTGATCTTAGTCTGCGTAAAAGGATATTCGCTGGATGGAATTTACGAATTTATCCGTAGAATTGCAAAACCGCAGACGATTGTGATTCCAATTTTAAATATTTATGGAACCGGAGCTAAAATGCAGGAGAAACTGCCGGGAATGCTTGTGACGGACGGATGTATTTACGTGTCAGCCAATATTAAGGAGCCGGGAGTTATTTTGCAGCACGGAAAGATTCTGCGCATTTTCTTCGGCGTGCGCCAAAAAGAAGAAAAATGCCAGCTGTTAGAGCAGATTCAGAAAGATTTCCGTGACAGTGCAATCGATGGGATATTATCAGAACAGATCCAGCGGGATGCGCTGGAGAAATTTTCCTATGTGTCACCGATCGGAGCGGCGGGCCTTTACTTAAATGCCACGGCAGGAGATTTCCAGAAAGAGGGGAAAGCAAGAGAACTGTTTTGCACGATGATAAGGGAAATCGTCGCACTGGCGACGGCCATGGGATTTCCGTTTGAAAAGGATATGGTTTCCGTAAATCTGCAAATTTTATCCAATCTTCCGCCGGAGGCAACCACGTCAATGCAAAGGGATGTGATGGCACACAGACCGTCGGAAGTGGATGGTCTGGTATACGAAGTGGTGCGCATGGCGCACAGATATCAGGTTCCGGTGCCCGCATATGAAAAAGTGGCACAGAAACTGCAAGGAGAAATTATGTGCGAAAAAATTCTCACACAGAAGGAAATGTGGAGATAAAAAGGGAAGAAAAATAACAGGATTCATTGCAGATAATGAATCATAAAAACACAGGAGAACAACATGGAATACAAATACAGCACAATTAACGAGGTAAATCATTTTGAATTTGGCGAGGCTGTGGTTGGGGACATCCAGCTGACAGAGCGCATGTTTCATCTGGTACTGGACAATGTAAAAATCTGTCCGGAAAATTCCTGCAACCGCGACATCCGGATGATGCGTACCAATGAACTTTTATTTAAGATTTCAGATGCAGAAATCATTTCGCTTGTTGAGGAAGGATACAACGAATACGATGCTGATGGAAATTTAAAGCACACGTATCCGGACGAGGAAGTGGAAAAAGCAAAGTATGATGAGGTGGCACAGGTTCTTTTGGAGGGAACCATATATGAACTGACGTTACAGAGCGGTGTTTATACGTTTATCATTGACGGAACCAACGACCGTACCTACGCGCTGAAAGTAACCGGAAGCGGCGATACGCAGGAGTGGAACCGGTTTCTTGAGGTATAGAGTCGGGAAAGCTTTTGTTCGCCGGGTAGCCTTTGAACAGAAACACAGGAGGAAAAAGACATGATACAGACCGTTATTTTTGATCTGGACGGGACCCTTTTGGATACAGAAAAATACTATTTCGCGAAATGGAAAGAGGCTATGGCGCATTTCGGATATCATATGACCGATGAGGAGGCATACAGCGTGCGTTCCCTTGGGATGCCTTATGCACCGGAACATTTTAAAAAGCTGTATGGAGAAGATTTTGACTATGACAAAGTGCATACATATCGCAGAAAACTGACGGATCAGGTGCTTGATGAGGGACCGATTGAGGCAAAACCGGGAGCAGAGGAACTGTTAAAATATTTGCGGAAAAAAGGTGTGCGTACAGCGATTGCCACCGCAGGAGGTGTGGAGCGCAGCAGCAGTCTGCTGAAGAGAGTGGGATTGTATGACTATCTCGACCACATTGTTTCTGCCCGGCAGGTCGCCCATGGCAAACCGGCGCCGGATGTTTATCTGTACGCCTGCAGCCAGCTTCATGTGCAGCCACAGGAATGCTATGCGGTGGAAGATTCTCCAAATGGAATTCACAGTGCATACAGTGCAGGATGTAAGGTGTTTATGGTGCCGGATCTGACACAGCCGGATGCCGAACTGGAGAAATTTATATACAAAAAAGTGGAATCACTTGTAGCACTAAAGGAGTATTTTTAAATTTTTTCTTGCAATCACTGGAATTGTGTGATAAAACAGATTACAAAAGGAACGTACATCAGGGATGTACGACAGAAAATGCATAGATGGAGACTCTGATCATCAGACATCGACAGGAATACAGCGTCACCGACTGAGAGCGCTGTTTGAAAGAGATGATTATGGGAACACTGCCGGAGCAGACGGATTGAACACGGGCAGGATGGTTTTGAAAAACCGGAATGTCGAAGTAGGTTCGTACGTGAGCGCACGTTACGCGTAAGAGAGGGAAGATGAGAATGTCTCATTTTTCAATGCGGGTGGTACCGCGGATAATCTGAATTATTCGCCCCGGAATACAATTATAGTATTCCGGGGCTTTTCTTTTTTCATAAGAGGAGCCCCGGACCAGAAAAAGGAGTAGAAAAGATGAGTAACATTTACAGAGATGTCACACTGAATCAGGTAAGCGAGCAGGACATCGGAAAGACGATCCGTGTCGCTGGCTGGGTAGAAAATATCCGTGACCATGGCGGAGTATCTTTTATTGATTTAAGAGATATGTATGCAGTGATGCAGATCGTTATCCGCGATGGAAAGCTGTTAGAAGGAATCCGTAAAGAGCAGGCTATTACCGTGGAAGGTCTGATCGAAAAGAGAGATGAGGAAACCTACAATCCAAAGATCCCGACCGGAACCATCGAGCTGGATGCAAAGGAAGTGACGGTACTCGGAGAAGTATATTCCCAGCTTCCGTTTGAAGTAATGACCAGCAAGAGTGTGGTACACGAAGATGTACGTCTGAAATATCGGTATCTGGATCTGAGAAACCAGAAAGTAAAAGACAATATCATTTTCCGTTCTAAAGTGATCTCTTATCTGCGTGAGAAAATGACAAGTATGGGATTTCTGGAGTTACAGACACCGATCCTGTGCGCATCTTCGCCGGAGGGTGCAAGAGATTATATCGTACCATCCAGAAAATTCAAGGGAAAATTTTATGCACTGCCACAGGCACCACAGCAGTACAAGCAGCTTCTGATGGTATCCGGATTTGATAAATATTTCCAGATCGCACCTTGTTTCCGTGATGAGGATGCCAGAGCCGACCGTTCACCGGGAGAGTTCTATCAGCTGGATTTTGAGATGAGTTTTGCCACACAGGAAGATGTATTTGCAGTTGGTGAAGAAGTTCTTTCGTCTGTATTTGAAAAGTTCGCACCGGAAGGAAGCGTTGTGACCAAGGCTCCATATCCGATTATCAGTTATAAGCAGGCAATGCTGGAGTTTGGTTCCGATAAGCCGGATCTGCGTAACCCGCTTCGTATTATCGATGTGACCAACTTTTTCCAGAAATGTACGTTCAAGCCGTTCATCGGAAAAACGGTTCGGGCAATCCGCGTACACGCCGATATGTCCAAAGGTTTCCACGAGAAACTCCTTAAATTTGCAACCGGACTTGGCATGGGTGGTTTAGGATATCTGGAAGTATTGGAAGATGGTTCTTACAAGGGGCCAATTGATAAGTTTATTCCGGATGACTGCAAGGAAGAGTTCCGCACACTGGCAGGACTTGAAGTTGGCGATACAATTTTCTTTATGGCAGATAAGGAAGAACGCGCTGCATATTATGCCGGAATGATCAGAAACGAACTCGGTGAGAAGCTGGATCTGATCGAGAAGAATGCATACCGTTTCTGTTATGTCAACGATTTCCCGATGTTTGAGAAAGATCCGGAGACAAAGAAGATCGGATTTACCCATAATCCATTCTCCATGCCACAGGGCGGCTTAGAAGCACTTAATACCATGGATCCGCTGGATATCCTGGCTTACCAGTACGATATCGTCTGCAACGGTGTGGAATTATCTTCCGGAGCTGTGCGTAACCACGATATGCAGATTATGGAAAAAGCATTTGAGATTGCAGGTTACGACAAAGAAGTGTTAAAGAACAAGTTCGGCGCATTATACACCGCATTCCAGTACGGAGCACCGCCACACGCAGGTATGGCTCCTGGAGTTGACCGTATGATCATGCTTCTTCGTAACGAAGAAAATATCCGTGAAGTCATCGCATTCCCGATGAACGGAAACGCACAGGATCTGATGTGCGGTGCACCAAACGAAGTCACCGAGCAGCAGCTGCGTGAAGTGCATATTAAGGTTAGAGATTAAGGAGAAGGGAACAAAATATGGCAAACGTAATCTCAGACGAGACAATGGAATATGTTGGAATCCTTGCAAAGCTGGAATTGTCTGACGCGGAAAAAGAGGCTGCGAAAAAAGACATGGAGAGCATGCTGGATTATATTGATAAATTAAACGAACTGGATACCTCCAATGTGGAACCGATGTCCCATGTATTTCCGGTACAGAATGTGTTCCGGGAAGATGTTGTGGAAAACGGCGATGGTGGAGAGGACACACTTGCGAACGCACCGGAGCGCCGCGACCGCGCATTTGTAGTTCCAAAGACGGTAGAGTAAGGAGGGGCAGCTATGAATTTATTATCGCTCACAGCGGTAGAGCTGGGAAAGAAAATAAAAGCGCATGAAGTGACCGTTGAGGAAGCAACAAGAGCTGCTCTTGACGCGATTCGTGCAAAAGAAAAGGATATCAACAGCTTTGTCACCGTAGATGAAGAGTCTGCGATGATCCGCGCAAAAGAAGTACAGAAAATGATTGATGACGGGACACTGACCGGGCCTCTGGCAGGTGTTCCGGTTGCCATCAAAGATAATATGTGTACAAAGGGAATGTTAACGACCTGCAGTTCTAAGATTTTATATAATTTTATTCCAACTTATACAGCGGAAGCAGTGATCAATCTGGAAAAAGCGGGCGCAGTCATTCTCGGAAAGACGAACATGGATGAATTTGCCATGGGAAGTACCACAGAGACTTCTGCCTATGGGGAGACAAAGAATCCATGGAATACCGCACATGTACCGGGCGGTTCTTCCGGTGGAAGCTGTGCGGCAGTGGCAGCAGAGGAATGTTACTATGCACTCGGATCGGATACCGGAGGATCTATCCGTCAGCCAAGTTCATTTTGTGGTGTGACCGGAATCAAACCAACTTATGGTACCGTTTCCCGTTACGGACTGATCGCATACGGTTCCTCTCTGGATCAGATCGGACCGATTGCAAAGGATGTGACCGACTGTGCCACAATTCTGGAGACAATTACTTCTTATGATAAGAAGGATTCCACATCGGTAAAACGAGAAGAAACCGATTTTACATCGGCACTGGTGGATGATGTAAAGGGAATGAAGATTGGTATTCCGCGTGACTATCTGGGCGAGGGACTGGACCCGGAAGTAAAAGAAGCCATTCTTGCAGCGGCAAAGACGTTAGAAGAAAAAGGCGCAATCGTAGAGGAATTTGATTTAAGTCTCGTAGAGTATGCGATTCCGGCTTATTATGTCATTGCGGCAGCAGAGGCAAGCTCCAATCTGGCACGTTTTGATGGAGTAAAATACGGATACCGCACAAAAGAGTACGAGGGACTGCACAATATGTACAAGAAGTCCCGCTCCGAAGGATTCGGACCGGAAGTAAAGCGCCGTATTATGCTTGGATCTTTCGTGTTAAGTTCCGGATATTATGATGCTTATTATCTGAAAGCACTGCGCACCAAAGCCCTGATCAAGCAGGCATTTGACAAGGCATTTGCAAAGTATGATGTGATTCTCGGACCGGCGGCACCGACCACCGCTCCGAAACTGGGAGAATCTTTGAGTGATCCGCTGAAGATGTATCTTGGAGATGTATATACCGTTTCGGTCAATCTGGCAGGTCTGCCGGGAATTTCCGTGCCGTGCGGTGTGGACAGCAAAGGACTTCCGATCGGTCTGCAGCTGATCGGGGATTGTTTCAAGGAGAAAAACATCATCCGTGCGGCCTACAGTTTTGAACAGACAAGAACGTATCAGCACAGTCCGGCAGCAGAAGCGTAGAAAGGAGAGAAGAGATGTCAAAAGAATATGAAACCGTCATTGGACTGGAAGTCCATGTAGAATTAGCAACCAGGACAAAAATCTTCTGTGCCTGCTCCACTGCATTCGGAAGTGCACCAAATACCCACACCTGTCCGGTATGTACCGGTATGCCGGGATCGCTTCCGGTCTTAAACAAAAAGGTGGTAGAGTATGCCATGGCAGTTGGTCTGGCAACAAACTGTCAGATCAATCAGTACAGCAAATTTGACCGGAAAAATTATTTCTATCCGGATAACCCGCAGAACTATCAGATTTCCCAGCTTTATCTGCCAATCTGCCATGACGGAGGGGTAGAGATCGAGACGGAATCCGGTGGGAAAAAGACCATCGGTATCCATGAAATCCATATGGAAGAGGATGCCGGAAAGTTAGTACACGATGATTGGGAAGGGGTATCTCTGGTGGATTACAACCGTTCTGGTGTACCGCTGATCGAGATCGTATCCGAGCCGGATATGCGTTCTGCCAAAGAAGCTGTCGCTTACATGGAAAAGATGCGCGCGATCCTGCAGTACGTAGGGATTTCCGACTGCCGCATGGAAGAAGGGAGCCTGCGCTGCGATGCGAATGTCTCTGTCCGTCCTGTCGGTCAGAAAGAGCTCGGCACCAAGACAGAGATCAAGAACATCAACTCCTTCAAGGGTGTAGAACGTGCGATCGAGTATGAAGCGATGCGTCAGGCTGAGCTTCTCGAAGAAGGCGGCAAAGTCGTCCAGGAAACAAGAACCTGGGACGAAAAAGAAGGCGTCACCAAGTCCATGCGAACCAAGGAAGAAGCGAATGATTACCGCTACTTCCCGGAACCGGACCTCGTTCCTTTCACCGTCTCTGATGAATACATCGAAGAGATCAGAAAATCTCTGCCGGAGCTGCCGGATGCCAGAAAAGCGCGCTATATGAAAGACTTCGGTATCTCGGATGCCGACGCTGTCTTCATGACAAATGACAAAGCCACCGCTGACTACTTCGAAGCCTGCGTCGCTTGTGGCGCAGAGCCGAAGGCTGCTGTCAACTGGCTGATGGGCGAATTTGCCAGCCAGCTCTCTACCGATGGCATCGAGATCTCTGCAGCTCCTGTCAAGGCAGAAGACCTCGCAGGCCTCCTCACCCTGATCTCCAAAGGCACCATCTCCGGCAAGATCGCGAAGAAAGTCTTCGCTACCATGTGGAAGGAAGGCGGCAAGGCAGAAGACATCGTCAAAGCCCAGGGTCTCGTACAGATCTCGGATACTGGCGCCCTGCAGGAACTGGTCGACAAAGTCGTTTCTGAAAACCCGAAAGCCGTAGAGGACTTCAAAGCCGGCAAGAAGAAAGCCGTCGGCGCTCTCGTGGGTCAGATCATGAAAGCCACGAAGGGCAAGGCGAATCCGAAGGTCATCAATGAGCTTTTGAATAAAAAACTTGCATCCTTATGAGTGAAGATAAGAAATCAGACTACACGGAAGTCCATGAAGAGCCCAGACGCATGTCCGAAGAGGACGTGAAGGACTACCATGGACTCACCCTGAATGAACAGGGGGAAGAATATCGAAAGGAAGCGCCGCAGGGCGGGATCCATATCGAATTCATCGACGTGAAGGCCATCCCGTGGTGGAAAAAGGCCCTCTACATCGCAGGTATCATCGCATTCCTCGCGATCGTGCTTGCAGTTGCTTGGTTTTTCCTGGTATGGGGCGCTGTGATCTTCCTCGCCGGCGTCATCGTGTATTTCTTGAAAAAATATCTGTTTTGAAAAGATCCCGTCTGCTTGTAGGCAGGCGGGATCTTTTTGTATGGAGAAAGATGCCCTCTGCCTCAGATATCCCCCCGAAAATGAACGTAATTTTTTCATAACCTTTTGATATAGTAAGGGTAGAAGGAAACCACGTCCTTACGCGATGATACCCGTCTGCCGCCTCACCACCTACAAGGACGTACCTTACACCTTCCTCGCACACCGAAAAGAAAAAGACAGAGACCCGGGTGGCGGAGGCTCCGCAGCAGGCAGTAGCCACGGCGGGGGAGAAAGACACTTCTGACAAGCAGAGGCATGTCGGAGAAATCACGAATCACTTGACAGACACCATTACGAAAGAAAAGAGACGATCCCCATGTGGAAACATACCTGCCAATGCCTGATCCTGCTCGCTCTCGCATCCCTGCCATGCGCGTATCCCACACAGGCTGCCATGATGGTCAAGGATGCAGAAGAGCAGATCCATCTCATCACGGATGCCCGTGATATCTGGGATCTCTCAGAGCCCGATATGGACACCGTCGGCTATATGTGCAGCGATCTTGACGGGAATGGCCGCCTGGAGATCCTTGTCGCAGAGGAGGGCGGTACAGGGCTTCATACATATACAAAGATCTACGAAGTGAATGAAGCGAAAGATGCACTCGTCCCATGCGGGAGATCATGGCCCGATACAAGCTCCGAAGCGGATGTCATGATGACGAACTACGTACCGATGAGCATGAACGGCATCGATGGCATACAATGGTACTCCTTCACAGATGAATACCGCGACGGCGCAGAGTATGGGACGGCGAATCTCGCTCTCTCCCTGCAGGACGGGACGCTCCATGCGAAAACCATCGCCATGACCCGCACCTTCTACGATGACGCCGGCCGTCCGCATGTATCCTACGAAAATGCAGCCGGCGCTTCCATTTCCGAAAAAGCCTATCACAAGACATTGGAGAACGTTTTCGCCCATTCGGAAACAACACTTGTCTCCTTCCCATGGCTCATCTATCACAGGGATACCTTTCACGAGTGGAAAGAGAAGCCCGACAGACATCTATACCATGCTCCTCGACACCTATCTGAATTTCAGCGGAGAAAAAGAGGGGATGGGGTGATGCTTCGCGGTATTCCCCGAGCCGTCATCCCGAGCGGAGCCGAGGGATCTTCATAGCAGGAGGGAAAATGGTGAGTGTGAGATCGCATGGAAAAGATTCAAACCAGTAGAGCCATCCGGCAAAAACGCCGACGTGCAAGAAAGATTCCTCGACTTCGCGCGAAATGACGATACGGGGATAAGGATAGTCAAACATGCGGGAGGCTAACCTCCGCCCCTCCGGGGCACCTCCTTCCAGAGGAAGGAGGGTGAGAGTCGTACCCCCTTCCTTTGGAAGGGGGATGCCCGAAGGGCAGGGGGTTGGCTCCCATGTATGATAGACAGCGCTCTTCCCACAGTGTCATCCCGAGCGAAGTCGAGGGATCTTCATAGCAGAAGGGAAAATGGTGAGTGTGAGATAGCGTAGGAAACATGCAAACCAGTAGAGCTATCCGGCAAG
>OMCE01001310.1_pt1 | contig 9956 bp, 9 predicted proteins | sample 1644981 | NCBI WGS metagenome assembly OMCE01 (sample SAMEA103958151, study PRJEB25191) | human gut metagenome | reverse complement strand
AAGGTAGATGTCGCAAGCGACCGCCGCAGGCACATTCTTTGTTCTGATTGTCAGATATTAGTAAGAAGTCACTGATGGCACTTTCTGTAGGTGTTAGAGAAAAGGAATGTTGCTATTATAAAAATGATAGAATATAATAGTTATAATTTAAATATTAGGGGGTGCTTTAATGGCAGAGAAAATGGAAATATTAGTTGAAAAGCAAAGACGCGGAGCTAGGAGTAATCAAAAGCTTAAGATACTGTATCTTGCAAAAATTCTTCTGGACAATACAGATGCTAATCATGATATTACATTACAGGAGATTATAGATAAACTGTCTGCAAATAATGTCACGGCAGAACGGAAAAGTTTGTATGATGATATTGCCCGGCTTGATGAATTCGGAATAAAGATAAAAAAGACGCAGTATGGAAAAACATATCATTATCAGGTTGTTAAGCGAGATTTTGAATTGGCAGAATTAAAACTTCTTGTAGATTCTGTTGCAGCGGCGAAGTTTATTACAGAAGAAAAATCAAATGAGTTGATTAAAAAAATAGAACATTTGACGAGTAAACATAATGCCACTATGTTGCAGCGTCAGGTATATGTGGCAGGGCGTGTAAAATCAATGAACAATGGAATAATGGAAAATGTCGATGCAATTCATACAGCTATAGCTGAGAATTCAAAGATATCTTTTCAGTACTTTCAGTGGAATGTGAAAAAGGAGGCGGAGCTTAAGCGGGATGGTAAGAGATATGAAGTCAGTCCATGGGGGTTATCATGGGATGATGAGTATTACTATCTGATTGGATATGATTCAGATGCAGGAATTATTAAACATTATCGTGTAGATAAAATGCTTAGCATAAAAGTAGAAAATAAAGTTCGTGAAGGCAGATGTAAATTCAAAGAACCTGATATGGTAACATATGACAAAAAGATGTTTAATATGTTTAATGGGGAAGAGCGGAATGTGGAAATTCTGTGCGAAAATAGTTTGGCAGGAGTTATGATAGATCGTTTTGGAAAAGATGTAAGAATAACCAAAGTGGACAATGGACATTTTCGAGTTGTGGTAAAAGTAGCTGCCAGCATGCATTTTGTACATTGGATTATGGCATTGGGTGATGGAGTGAAGATTGTTGCACCGGATAGCTTGGTAGAACAGATACGAGAGGAAATTAATCGATTGGCAAACAAGTATAGTAAATGATAGAACAAAGATTCGATAAAAAATGAAATTCAAGTGGAGATTTATGGACTTGTAATTTGGCATAATAGAATTATCTAACAGAGGGACACGGAGGAATGTTGCAGAGAAAAATTATAAAGGCAATAAAAAAAGACCATTAGGTCTTGATTTAATCTGCACCATGCAGAGTCAAAAGACGATGCCGGATAAACCTTATTTGCACTCGCTTTGTTAATTCTCTTTTATTATAGCATGTAAACAAATATAGTCAACAAAAAAATGATAAAAAATCAGGAGGAAATTTTATGACAGCATTCAAGTATTATTTGGGATTGGATATGGGAACTAATTCTGTGGGTTGGGCAGCAACTGATCCAGAGTACAGATTGTTGAAAGCAAAAGGAAAAGATTTATGGGGAATACGTGAATTTAATGAGGCATCTGGTGCAGTTGAAAGGCGTACACACAGAATAAGCAGAAGGAGAAGACAAAGAGAGCAGGTTAGAATTGGCATTTTAAAAGACTATTTTCATGATGCCATATGTGAAGTGGACCCTGGTTTCTTTCAAAGATTAGAGAATAGTAAATATCATGAGGAAGATAAGGATGTTGAAGTAAGATATAAAAATAATATTTTTAATGATAGCAATTATACGGACAAGGATTATTTTAATGAGTATCCAACCATATATCATTTGAGAAATGAATTAATAAGCAGTACAGAAAAACATGATGTCAGGCTTGTTTTTTTAGCACTGCTGAATATGTTTAAACACCGTGGTCATTTCTTAAATGCAGGATTAGGTGAAAATAACGGTGAAAGTAATATTGATAATGCGTATTTTGAATTAACAGAATTACTTTCAGAATTAACAGAATATCATTTGAGTCAGGATATAGATTGTAAGCAAATAGAAGCAATTTTGTCCCGCAGAGATATGAGCAGAACGCATAAAGCGGAAGAACTTGCAGGGGTATTGCACGTAGATTTAAAGAACAAGCCATATAAGGAATTAATAAGAGGATTATGTGGTTTAAAATTCAATGCATGTGTTGTTTTTCCAGATGTACAGAGTGAAGAAGTGACTAAACTTGATATCTGTCTTTCAGAATCTACTTTTGATGAAAAATCAGATGAAATTGCCAATATAATCGGTGAAGATTATTTTGAAATTATTATGGCTATGAAAGAAATGTTCGATATTGGATCTTTAGCAAGTATTATGAAAGGACATAATTACTTATCACAGGCAAGAGTTGCGTCATATACAAAGCATAAAGAAGATTTGAAACTTTTAAAAGAGGTTATAAAGAAATATTGCGGTAAAAAGGAATATGATAAGTTCTTTAATAGTGATGCAGATGGTTCCTATGCATCATATGTAGGATCTTATAACTCAAAAAACAAGGAAAGAAGAGTTGGAAATAAAAGAACCTCGGAAGAATTGTATAAGGAAATTAAGAAACTTTTGAAAGATGCTCAAAAAGAAGATGAGAATGTACAAAAAATACTTACATCTATTGAAAATGAAACATTTTTGCCGAAACAGCTGACAGCATCTAACGGAGTAATTCCAAATCAGGTGCATGCAAGAGAAATGAAGAAAATACTTTCAAATGCAGAAAATTATCTTCCATTTTTAACGGAAAAGGATGAAACAGGGTTGTCGGTATCAGAAAGAATATTAAAACTCTTTACATTTCAAATACCGTATTATGTTGGCCCAACATCAGAAAACAGTGGCAAAAATGGAGGAAATGGTTGGGTTGTAAGACGAGAAGATGGACAGGTTTTACCATGGAATATTGATGAGAAGATAGATATGAAAGCGACATCAGAAGCATTTATATCACGGATGGTGCGGCGTTGCACATATATTAGCGGAGAACAGGTATTGCCGAAAGCTTCACTGGAATATCAAAGCTATTGTGTTCTTAATGAAATTAATAATATTAAGATTGATGGGGAGAGAATCTCGGTTGAGTTAAAGCAGGATATATACAAAGCTGTATTTCAAAAAGGGAAAAAAGTAACAAAGAAGCAGTTATGTAAATACTTACATACAAGAGGAATTATTGAAACAGAAGAGCAGGTTACAGGAGTGGATGTTTCAATAAATAATGCATTAACAACATATGGTAAATTCAAACCGATATTTGGTGAGGATATTTCTAAAGACAGTGTTCAGAAAATGATAGAGGACATAGTATTTTGGTGTACGGTCTACGGAGATTCTAAAAAATTCCTGAAAGATAGAATAGAAGAAAAATATGGAAATAAACTTTCGGAAGAGCAGATTAAAAGAATTTTAGGATTTAAATTCAAAGATTGGGGTAATTTATCAAAGAAATTTTTAGAACTTAATGGAGCAGATACTTCAACAGGGGAATCAATAAGTATTATCAGAGCACTATGGAACAATAATCTGAATTTAATGGAGCTTATAAATAGCAGTTTATATAACTATAAAGAATGCCTGGCAGAATATCAAAATACAATGCTGAAAACATTATCTGAGATTGAAGCGGAAGATTTGAATGAATATTATTTTTCTGCTCCGGTAAGGAGAATGATCTGGCAGACAATTCTCGTGATTAAAGAGTTGGTTAAAGTATTGGGCTGCGAACCAGAGCGTATATTTGTTGAAATGACAAGAAAACCGGATGAACATAAAACCCGGACTTCAAGCAGACGTAATAAATTTGAAGAATTATATAAAAAAGTAAAAGATGAAACTACTGATTGGATGCAGGTGATTGCTAATGCAGAGGAAGATGGAAAAATCAGAAGTAAAAAAATGTATCTTTACCTCACTCAAAAAGGAAGATGTATGTATACTGGAAAGCATATAGAATTGGATGATTTATTCGATAATAATCTGTATGATATAGACCATATTTATCCAAGGCATTTTGTGAAAGATGATAATATTGATAATAATCTGGTTTTAGTCTGCAAAGAAAAGAATGCGCATAAGAGTGATCATTACCCAATAGAGGAGGAAATCTTTTTATCACAGAAAAAAATGTGGCTGGAGCTTAGAAAATCTGGATTTATTACAGAAGAAAAATATAATCGTCTTATGGATAGAAATCCATTTAGTGATGAACAAAAAGCGGGATTTATTGCAAGACAGCTGGTAGAAACCAGCCAGGGAACAAAAGGTGTAGCAAATATACTGCGACAACTTTTGCCGGGTAGTAAGATTGTTTATGCAAAGGCGTCAAACGTATCTGAATTTAGGTGTACAAGGGATGATATTCAGAAGAGTCGTTTGGTTAATGATTTCCATCATGCTCATGACGCATATCTTAATATTGTAGTTGGAAATGTATATTATGTGAAATTCACTCAAAATCCGCTTAACTTTATAAAAAAAGATTATGATAAGTATAAAGAAGATTATAATTTGTCAAAAATGTTTGACTGGGACGTAAAACGTAATGGTGAAGTGGCGTGGATTGCACAGAGAAAAGATGGGGCGGCAGGAACAATAACTACCGTAAAGCGGATGTTAAGCAGAAATACGCCGTTGATGACCCGATATAGTTTTGATGGAAAAGGCGGATTGACAAATGAGACTCTTTACAGCGCTAAAAAGGCTAAAGGTGAGGGATATATTCCGTTTAAGTCATCAGATGATAAAATGCAGGATGTTACAAAGTATGGTGGATTTACAAGTGTAACTGGTGCATATTTCTTTTTGGTAGAACATACTGAAAAGAAGAAACGAATCCGGACAATTGAATCAGTGCCGGTGTATTTGGCTCAAAAGATAGAACAGAATCCGGATGAACTTAAAAAATACTGTGAGGAAATATTGGGGCTTATTGATGCAGATATAAGGCTTAAAAAGATTAAAATAGGATCTTTGATAAAACGGAATGGTTATTTCTGTTATATTACCGGAAAAACAGTAAATCGATTAATTGTACGGAATGCAGTAAATCTATGCTTAAAAAATGAGTGGATAAAATATATTTCAAAGCTGGAAAAGGTCAAAGAAAAAGATGCTGTAGATAAGATTATTACAAAAGAAAAGAATGAGGTTTTGTATTCAGAACTTATACAGAAATTTAAACATGGTATTTTCTCAAAAAGACCAAATCCTGTTGGGGATAAGCTGGAAAAAGACAGTGAAAAGTTTAACAATTTATCAATTAAAGACCAATGTGCAGTATTGTGTCAGGTACTACGCATGGCGGCTATTTTGGGAAGTGAATGTGATATGACATTATTGGGTGACTCTCCTAATTGTGGAAAAATGTTGATAAGTAAGAAAATTGGAGATGAAGAAATATATCTGATTAATCAATCTGTAACAGGATTGTATGAAAAGAAAATCAATCTCCATACGGTATGAGCTGGCGGACTGTTGTCATCTCAAGCAGTGCGAAGTTAGATTATCAGATGGGTTATTTGATAGTGAGAAATCAGGATGTTGTCAAAATACATATTAGTGAAATTTCTATATTGATGATTGAAACGACATCCGTTTCTCTTACTGCAGCATTACTTTGTGAGTTGACGAAAAAGAAAATAAAAGTGGTATTTTGTGATGAAAAAAGAAATCCTTCCTCTGAATTAATTCCATATTACGGAAGCCATGACACGAGTATGAAAGTGCGGAAACAAATTGCGTGGTCAGAGGATATAAAAACATCGGTATGGACGGAAATAGTTACTGAGAAAATCAGAAAACAGGCTGAAAATCTTGAAAGATGGGATAGAACGGAAGCTCAGATGCTTTATGAATATATTACACAGATTGAGTTTGGTGACGCAACAAACAGAGAGGGGCATGCAGCAAAAGTTTATTTTAATGCATTGTTTGGTTTGGATTTTACAAGGACAGCTGAAAACAGCATAAATGCTGCATTGAATTATGGCTACAGTTTACTACTTTCTACTTGCGCCAGAGAAACAGCCCTAAATGGGTATATTACGCAGATTGGATTATTTCATGATAATATTTTTAATCAATTTAATTTGGCATCTGATTTAATGGAACCATTTCGACCGATAGTGGATAATCTTGTAAAAACGATGCATCCAGATAAGTTTGAACATGATGAAAAAGTTGAAATATTAAAAATGCTGCAAAAAGAGGTGATAATAGCAGGACGAAAGGAGTGCGTGAACAATGCAATGAAAATATACTGCCGGAGTATTTTTGATGCATTAAATGAGGGCGATATTTCATTGATTAAGTTCTATAAAGATGAGTTATAGGTATATGAGAATAATGGTTTTGTTTGATCTTCCGGTACTAACTGAAAAACAGCGCAGGGATTATAGAGAGTTTAGAAAGTACTTGTTAAAAGCAGGTTTTTTTATGATGCAGGAATCGGTGTATTGCAAATTAGTTCAAAATGCAGGAGTAGCAGATGTTGTTCAGGAGAGTATCCGGAAGAATAAACCGGGAGAAGGACTGGTGCAAATATTAAGAGTGACTGAAAAGCAGTTTGCAAAGATGGAATATGTGGTAGGAGAAAATAAGTCTCTGGTATTGGATACGGACGAAAGGCTGGTGATTTTATGAAGTTAGTAAATACTTTATATAATCTGGAATTTGATTTAATGGAGAATCAGATACTGGTTTTATCAATAGAGAATCATTTGGCGTATAGAAATATTCTGGAAGAATTGTGGAAACAATATAAAGGAGAAACGGGAAATTTTATTTTGTCAGATGGGGATAAGGAACTGAAAATGTCACAGAGGATAGAGTGCATTTATAATATTTTTAATATTAATACCAATGATCGTAAAATTATCTCTAAATTGTATCAGGAACTTACATATCAAAATGACGCACTATTACAAGAAGAAAGCATACGTTTTAAGCAGGAATTGATGGAATATTTTGATAAACTCATTTCTACGGTACCATATAATCTAAAATATAATTTTGAAGTTGATTTATCAAGCTTAATGAAAGCGATATCCGTAGAAACGGATGTGGAATGTGACTCGTTACTTGAAAAAATGCTCCAATATATAAAACTCATGAATCAAATATGTGGAATTGATATATTTGTGATTCCGAATTTGAAGTACTATTTTTCAACGGAAGAGACCATGCAATTTTATCAGTTTGCAATGTATAATAAAATTTATATAGTTGTCATAGAACCAACACTATCACCGCATATGGAAGGTGAAAAAAGCTGGATAATTGATGATGATTTATGTATAATTGAATTGTAAGAATTAACACTATATTCGCAATATAGTATAAGCTCGGATATAACCTTAAAGTAATTTGAGGTTTGAGAGCTTTGTTAATTCAGAAAGATGTAAAACTATAAGCAGTATAATGTATTTACAAGGTAAGTTTGAGAGCTTTGTTAATTCAGAAAGATGTAAAACAAGAAGTTTATTAGCTGAGCAAGGTATTACGTTTGAGAGCTTTGTTAATTCAGAAAGATGTAAAACTGACAACCCTATAAGCCTGAATACCTAGCGTTTGAGAGCTTTGTTAATTCAGAAAGATGTAAAACGATTTTATGTAACACACGGTAACCCACATGTTTGAGAGCTTTGTTAATTCAGAAAGATGTAAAACCTTTTAATTTTACACCTATTGCAACCAATTGTTTGAGAGCTTTGTTAATTCAGAAAGATGTAAAACCTATTTTTGTTGGAGGTGTTAGCGTTTTTTGTTTGAGAGCTTTGTTAATTCAGAAAGATGTAAAACAAGACAAAAAGGGTATGAACTGGCAAAGTGTTTGAGAGCTTTGTTAATTCAGAAAGATGTAAAACATCAAAGATATTAGATATGATGAGGAGGTGGTTTGAGAGCTTTGTTAATTCAGAAAGATGTAAAACCTGGCCACGCGTGGAAAATACGAACGGCTGGTTTGAGAGCTTTGTTAATTCAGAAAGATGTAAAACAATGTCTAGAAGCAACTAGGCAATTGCTTGGTTTGAGAGCTTTGTTAATTCAGAAAGATGTAAAACGACAAGTTGATTATAGCAGGGATTCTTCCAGTTTGAGAGCTTTGTTAATTCAGAAAGATGTAAAACGATTTGTATGAGGTATTCACAGAGTTTTTTGTTTGAGAGCTTTGTTAATTCAGAAAGATGGAACATTTGTATCCTGGCTTGCACTTGATGAGGAAAATATTGTTGGAACAAGTGGAATGTCATTCGTAGAGAAACCGCCATATTTCGGATGTCCTACTGGAAAAATAGGCTTATTGTCCAGTATGTTTACAAATCCCGATTATAGAAGAAAGGGGATAGCTAAGGAATTGTTATCCCGTGTTGTAAATGATGCCAGAGAATATGGATGTGGAACAGTACAAATTACGGCATCTGATATGGGAGTCAAGTTATATACCGATTTTGGATTTGTGCATAATGACAATTTCATGCAGTATAAAATTTAAATAAACATGCCAATATAATTCAGAAAAGAATACAAAATATTAATCTACAGAACCTGCATGGGCAGCTTCTTATGGATGCTTGGCAACAGCAATAAGAGTGGTTTCACAGACTGCTCTTATTTTTTTTGAAAATTTTTGGAAAATTTAAATCTTTTTTCCGCTCCCTCCTGTCTTACTTAATAGCCTGCAAATAAAAAGTCAAGGCTAAATTGAAAGAACATTGAAAATTTTATACAGGTTGAAAATTGGGTATCAAAATAAGACCACCACACCAGTGCTGGTCTGAAAATATTAGTGGACAATTAAGATTCTGGAAGAGATGAAAGATATTCTTTCACTCGTCCGTAGTAGATTCTTAGAAACTTGTTGGCACCAGCAGTCATATAGACATAGTAAGGCTTGCCTTGAGCACGTTTCTTATCTAAGAACTGATAAACAGGATCATCTTCAGGATGCGTTTTAATTAGGACATCCATTACCTGAAATAAAGTCTTTCTTAGATCAGCGGAACCTCGTTTTGATGTAGGAACACTTTTTTGTTCATAGGTTCCGGATTCATTAACACCGGGATCTACACCGGCAAATGCAGTAATAGCACTTTTGTGAGTGAAACGGGAAACATCTCCGATCTCAGCCATCAACTGAGGACCGAGTGAAGTTCCAACACCTTTCATAGCCATAATGACAGGATATTCCGGGAGTTTGGATGCAGTTTCATTCATGAGAGTGCGTAGTGACTCAACAGTTGTAGAGGCACTATTAAGCTGGTCTACAGCTTGCTTGATAATAAGTTTTGTAATGGCATCCTTTGGAAGTACAGGAACAAGTTCCTTTGCTTTTCCATAGATTTCTTCAGCTTTTGACTGACTGAAGTTGTACTTCTTGCGTTTGCACCAGTTCTGATAATGGTCGATAAAGGCATTTAGGGACATTTTACGGATACAGTCCACATGCCAGTATGTAGATGCAAAATCAACCCATTTCTGGCTGCCGTCACTGCGTGCAGGACTGTCAAAGTAAGTATTAACACCAGGATAGGTTTGGTCAAGGATGCCAATAAGATTATTCTTCATAGCTGTCTTGTGCTTCATGTAAAAGCCAAACTGACGGTTCATGGTTTTAAGCTGATTGCGTAATTCATCCATAACACTATACTGTTTAAGATTCTGCCACTTGTCAAGTGCATATCGTGCAATCTTAACGGCATCAGCTTTATCGGATTTGACTTTACGAAGGGAATCATTATCAAAATCCTTGATTAGTTTTGGGTTAATGGCACTGACGAAAAGATTTGCCGCTGAAAGCTGATGGGCGAGGACTTCATAATAACGTCCTGTGTGCTCCATCACGATTCGGGACTCACCTTCAACAGAGTTGATGA
>OMCE01001300.1_pt1 | contig 10115 bp, 7 predicted proteins | sample 1644981 | NCBI WGS metagenome assembly OMCE01 (sample SAMEA103958151, study PRJEB25191) | human gut metagenome | reverse complement strand
GCCCTGGGTATAATGGCAATCAGCAAGGCGCCCTGTAAGGGCAAAAGCTTTAAAACTCCAGACAATTTACAAAGCTTTTGCCCTTACAGGGCGACAAATTTGCGAACATGATAACCCAGGGCGATTGCCCTGGGCTAGGAGCTTCTGCCCTTTCAGGGCGTGTGGGTAAATCCTTGCGTGCGAATTTACTTGTACACCTAACAGGGCGTATTCGTATAAATCCGTGCCTAAAAACAACGAGATTACTCGTACTCCTGCCAACTCTTAATCTGCAGGTCGTCCTGCGAGAGTGTGCAGAAAGCCTCGATGAAGGCGGAGGCTAAGCGTGCGTTGGTCATCAATGGAATATTGTGGTCGATGGCACCGCGGCGGATTCTGTAACCATTGGTAAGCTCTCGCTTGGTATGGTTCTTAGGAATGTTCACGATGAGGTCGAACTTGTGGTCGGCAATCATTTCCATGACGTTAGGCATGTCCTTGTGATCCTCGTCGGGCCAAGCCACGGCAATAGCCTTCACATGATTGTCGTTGAGGAACTTGGCTGTTCCCTCGCTGGCATAAACGGTGTAGCCGTTCTTTACCAGAGCCTGGGCAGCATCGAGCATGGAAGCCTTCTCCTTGGTGCCACCGCTCGAAATCATGATACCCTTCTCCTTTGAAGGAATCTTGTAGCCTGTGGCAATCAGCGAGTTTAGCAATGCCTCCTCGAAGGTGTCGCCCATACAGCCTACCTCACCTGTAGAACTCATGTCGACACCAAGTACAGGGTCCGCGTTCTGCAAACGGGCGAATGAGAACTGCGAAGCCTTCACACCCATGCGGTCGATATCGAAAGCCGACTTGTCTGGCTTCTGGTAAGGAGCATCGAGCATGATGCGTGTAGCCGTCTCGATGAAGTTGCGCTTCAATACCTTGCTTACGAATGGGAATGAGCGAGAAGCACGCAGGTTGCACTCGATCACCTTCACGTCGCGACCCTTGGCCAGATACTGGATATTGAAAGGACCAGAGATGTTGAGCTCCTTGGCAATGGCACGTGAGATCTTCTTGATCTGACGGGCTGTGGCGAAGGAAATCTGCTGGGCAGGGAAGGTCATCGTAGCATCGCCGGAGTGAACACCCGCATACTCTACGTGTTCTGAGATACCGTACTCTACTACCTCGCCGTTCTGAGCCACACCGTCGAACTCTATCTCGTTGGTCTCTGTCATAAACTGAGAGATAACCACAGGGTACTCCTTGGAAACCTCAGAAGCAGCCTCGAGGAAGCGACGCAACTCTTCATCGTCGTGGCAAACGTTCATGGCTGCGCCAGAAAGAACGTAGGAAGGACGAACGAGCACAGGATAGCCTACCTCGTCGATGAACTTCTGAACATCCTCCATTGATGTGAGGGCGCTCCACTTAGGCTGGTCGATACCCAACTTATCGAGCATGGCAGAGAACTTACCGCGGTTCTCGGCACGGTCAATGTTGACAGGAGATGTACCCAGGATTGGCACAGACTGGCGATGGAGCTTCATAGCCAGGTTGTTAGGAATCTGACCTCCTACAGATACAATCACACCACGTGGTGACTCCAGGTCGATGACATCGAGTACACGCTCGAACGAAAGCTCATCGAAGTAGAGACGGTCGCACATATCGTAGTCGGTAGACACGGTCTCTGGGTTGTAGTTGATCATGATAGACTTGTAGCCCAACTTGCGGGCTGTGTTGATGGCATTGACCGAACACCAGTCGAACTCTACGGACGAACCGATGCGGTAAGCACCCGAACCCAGTACGATGACCGATTTCTCGTTCTTGTAGTAGTTGATGTCGTAACCCTCTACGGCGTAAGTCATGTAGAGATAGTTGGTCAGGTCGGGATGCTCGCTGGCCACAGTAGGGATGCGCTTCACGGCAGGCAGGATGTTCAGCTTCTTGCGCTGGGCACGAACGGCGAGAACCTCCTTCTCCATATTGGTGTCCTGTGTCTTCAGTACGAAGCGGCCTATCTGGAAGTCAGAGAAGCCCAAAACCTTGGCCTCGCGCAATACCTCGGCAGGAATCTCCTCCAATGTGTTGTATTCAGAAAGCTTGTGCTTGTAGTCTACAATATTCTTCATGCGCTCGATGAACCAAGGGTCGATCTTGGTCAGCTCCTCGATGCGCTCGATGGTGTAGCCTTCCTCCAAAGCCTGGGCGATGGCAAAGATACGGAGGTCGGTAGGATTGGAAAGCTCCTCATCCAGGTTGTCGAACTTGGTGTGGTCGTTGCCTACGAAACCGTGCATTCCCTGACCGATCATGCGCAGACCCTTCTGGAGCATCTCCTCGAAAGAATGGCCGATAGACATGATTTCACCTACCGACTTCATCGAAGAACCGATCTTGCGGCTTACACCGGCAAACTTGGTAAGGTCCCAACGAGGAATCTTACAGATCATATAGTCGAGTGAAGGAGCCACATAGGCCGAGTTGGAAGTTCCCATCTCACCTATCTGGTCGAGTGTATAGCCAAGGGCAATCTTGGCAGCCACAAAGGCGAGCGGATAACCTGTAGCCTTAGAGGCAAGAGCAGACGAACGGCTCAGACGGGCATTGATCTCGATGATACGATAGTCGTTGGTCTCGGCATTGAAGGCATACTGGATGTTGCACTCGCCAACAATCTGCAGATGGCGCACGCACTTCACGGCAATGTCCTGCAGCATCTTCACCTGCTCATCGGTAAGCGAACAGGTAGGAGCCACAACGATAGACTCGCCCGTGTGAATGCCCAATGGGTCGAAATTCTCCATAGAGGCAACGGTGAAGCAGCGGTCGTTGGCGTCGCGGATGCACTCAAACTCAATCTCCTTCCATCCCTTCAGGCTCTCCTCTACGAGCACCTGAGGAGCGAAGGTAAAGGCCGACTCAGCAATCTCCTTGAACTCCTCCTCAGTCTTGCAGACACCAGAGCCGAGACCGCCCAGCGCATAAGCCGAACGAATCATGATAGGATAGCCTATCTTGCAGGCAGCTTCGACAGCCTCTTCCATGTTCTCGCAGGCGTGGCTTACCGGCACCTTGAGGTCAACCTTGTTGAGCTCCTTCACGAAGAGGTCGCGGTCTTCGGTGTTCATAATAGCCTCTACCGATGTGCCGAGAACCTGCACACCGTATTCCTTGAGCACACCGCTAAGATAGAGTTCAGTACCCACGTTGAGGCCAGTCTGTCCACCCCATGCGAGCATGATGCCGTCGGGGCGCTCTTTCTTGATGATTTCAGTTACAAAAAAAGGTGTCACTGGCAAGAAATAAACCTTGTCTGCGATACCTTCACTTGTCTGAATCGTTGCAACATTGGGATTGATGAGGATGGAACTGATACCCTCCTCACGCAAAGCCTTGAGGGCTTGCGAACCGGAATAGTCAAACTCACCTGCCTGGCCGATTTTCAAAGCACCGGAACCCAGTACGAGGACTTTCTTAAGCTGTTTCTTCATCATTATTTTTATAACTATAAGTTTGTTCTTGAATAGTATCTAATGCTTAGGGTTGTATTTGGGTTGTTTAGGTCAAATACACTATTTCTGGATGCAAAGTTACATCATTTTTTTGACTTCTGCAAATTTCTTTGCCTATTAAATAATATCAATAAAAATATTTTTCTTTTAAGAATGTGTTGAGTTTGTGATATTTTTATTACTTTTGCAAACGTTACAGAAAATATACCCAACTTTCGTTGGGTGGAGAAGTTAAAGAATTTAGAGAATTTAGAGAAGTTAAAGCCATAAGCTATACAGCTAAAAATACAAGCCAAAAAGCAGTTGTCTTAACTCCTTAACTCCTTAACTCCTTTAACTCCTTTAATTTCCGTACATATACAAGACATAAAATTTATAGCAAAAAGATTCTTATACAACAATGAAAGTCGGATTATTCGTCCCTTGCTATGTAGATGCGCTTTATCCAGAAGCGGGTGTGGCTACATACAAGTTGCTCAGACATTATGGGCTTGAAGTGGGATATCCAGAAAGACAAACCTGTTGTGGTCAGCCGATGGCAAATGCTGGCTTTCAGGATAAGTCTATGAAGGTAATAGAAACCTTCGATGATATCTTCAAAGATTATGACTACATCGTGGCACCTTCTGCCTCGTGTGCAGCCTATGTGAGAGTTTATTACCCTAAGATTTTGGAGGGCAAGCACGACTGCGTGGCATCAAAAAAGATTATGGACATTGTGGAGTTTCTGCACGATGTGCTCAAGGTCGACCATGTGCCGGGCAAGTTTGCCCATGTGGTGAGTGTACACAACAGTTGCCATGGCGTGAGAGAGTTGGGACTTTCCTCCCCCTCAGAGCAGCATGTAGCTCCTTTCAACAAGATCATCGACCTGTTGCAGATGGTAGAAGGAATCACCATCCACGAGCCCGAGCGCAAGGATGAGTGCTGTGGCTTCGGCGGCATGTTCTCCATCGAGGAGCCTGCCGTGTCCACACGAATGGGCGAAGACAAGATTCGTCGCCACATGGCTACAGGTGCCGAGTATGTGACCGGTCCCGACTCTTCGTGCCTCATGCACATGGCAGGCATTGCCAAGAAAGAGAAGATGCCCATCAAGTTTATTCATGTTGTACAAATACTATCTGCAGGACTATGAGTACAGAACATTCCAAGAGAGCTGCGAAGTTTACGCAGAACATAGAGAAGACCACCTGGCACGACAACACCTTCTGGTCGGTGCGCCAGAAGAGAGACAACATGGCGCAGCAGTTGCCCGAGTGGGAAGACCTTCGCGAGCATGCGTCAGAAATCAAGAAACATACCATCACCCATCTGGCCGATTACCTCGATATGTTCTCTAAGAATCTGGAGAGCCGTGGTGTCAAGGTGCACTGGGCAAAGGATGCACAGGAGTTCAACGAGATAGTGCTCGGTATCCTCAAGGATCACAACGTGAAAAAGATGGTGAAGTCGAAGTCGATGCTTACCGAGGAGTGCGAGATGAATCCTTACCTCGAACAGCATGGCATTGATGTGGTGGAAACCGACCTGGGAGAGCGCATCATACAGTTGCTGCACCAAAAGCCCAGCCACATCGTGATGCCCGCCATCCACCTGAAGCGTGAGGAAGTGGGAAGAATGTTTGAGGAGAAAGGCATCTCCAAGGAAACAGGCAACTACGACCCAACATACCTGACCCGCTGCGCCCGCCATCATCTGCGCAACCAGTTTATGGAGGCAGGAGCTGGAATGACAGGCTGCAACTTTGGTGTGGCAGCCACTGGCGACTGTGTGGTATGCACCAACGAGGGCAATGCCGACATGACAACCTCTATGCCCAAGCTCCACATCGTTGCAATGGGTATAGAGAAGTTGGTTCCCGACTATCAGTCTTTGGCCGTATTCCAGCGCTTGCTTTGTCGCTGCGGTACAGGTCAGCCCACCACCACTTATACCTCTCATTTCCGTCAGGCCCGTCCGGGTGCCGAGATGCACGTGGTGCTGGTAGACAATGGCAGAAGCGACATCCTTGCCGACAAAGACCACTGGCAGACGCTGAAGTGCATGCGTTGTGGCGCCTGTATGAATACCTGCCCCGTCTATCGCCGTTCAGGAGGATACAGTTACACCTATTTCATCCCCGGCCCTGTCGGTGTAAACCTGGGCATGCTGAAGAATCCACAGCAGTATGCCGACAACGTGTCAGCCTGCACCCTGTGCCTGTCATGCGACAATGTCTGTCCTTCCAAGGTAGGACCAGGCTCGCAGATCTATTTATGGCGTCAGAATCTGGAGAAGCTGGGCAAGGCCGATCCCATCAAGAAAGCCATGTCCTGCGGAATGAAGTATCTCTTCGATCATCCTTCGTTCTATACCACGGCCCTGAAGTTTGCACCCCTTGCCAATCTTGTGCCAGAATGCTGTACACACTTCAGCCATCTGAATGCATGGGGCATCGGACACGCCATGCCCAAGTTTGCGAAGAAATCGTTTCATCAATTATGGAAGGAGGGGAAAGTAAAATGAAAAAAGAAGAATTGCTGAACAAACTGCGTAAGAATACGCACGTTCAATTCGATATGCCTGCCGTGGAAGTGAAGGGCATCCAATACGAGGATACTTTGAGACAGTTCGTTGAGATGACAGAGTCAGTGGGAGGACACGTGATAGAGGCCAAGGAAGGCGAGAGTCTTGACGAACTGGTGAAGAGAGCATATCCTGAGGCAAAGGTTTTCGCCACTCATCTTCCAGAGATAACGATAGCTCAGAAGAACCCCGATACGGTGGCAGAGGCCAACGATCTGAATGGCACGGATGTGGGAATAGTTCGTGGAGCATTGGGCGTGGCAGAGAACGGCTGCGTCTGGATTCCACAGACGATGAAAGAGAAGGCCGTGCTTTTCATCTCCGAGTATCTCGTCATCATCTTGGAGAAAGATAAGGTGGTGAACAATATGCATGAGGCTTATGCCCGTATCGAAATGGATCCGAAGTACAACTTCGGCACATTCATCAGCGGTCCTTCAAAGACTGCCGATATAGAGCAGGCACTCGTCATGGGAGCACAGGCTGCACGAGGTGTGACGGTAGTGCTCGTGTAAAAGACAGAATACTGCATTTATAAATAAGGTATAATTGCTGGCAAGTATGCAAAAAACGGCTGTTAACTGTTAACCTGTTAACTCACATAACAAAAATCCCGAAGCTCACTATCGTGTGAACTTCGGGATTTCTCTTTATACTGTCCATTCATAGGTGTCGTAAACCACGCCTCTTCCTCCGTATCCTTCCTTGTGGGCAATAAGACCTTCGTTAATCCATGCTCCTTGCTGTTCTGTAGAACTGCCGAAATCAAGGTATGGATAATCGGGGTAATCATGATACATAATCTGCTCGTAGATAGCCTCCATGGCTCCAAATTCCTTTCCCTCATCGTTGGTAGAACTATATTGTCCATGTATTACTTGCTGGGTAATATAAAAGGTGAGTCCTCCTATAATGTGCCCGTTGCGATAAGCATTGTATTGGATGATATTCTCGGGGAATCGACTTTTCAGAAGTTCCATTTCCTGAAGCGTGTGTACCGGTTTGGCTCCAAATCGCTTTTCCAGGTTCTCATCCAAAACCTCCCAGAATTCCGACAGGCTTGCATCTCTCACTACGGTAACTCCATTCTGATGAGCCTTCTTCAGACGGCGTAGATGGTCTTTGCGCCAGCGCAATTTCTGCTGCATGAAGATGGTTGTGCCGATATTGCGGAGCGAAAGATGAGCCTTGCATTTCCAGAAGATGGCATAGAGATCTTCTTCTGAAGGATGAAGATGATAGATCCAGGGAATAGGACGATACTGTACCTTCTCGAACCCCTGAAGGTGCAGATAGACATTCAGTTCCTCAAAGAGTTGGCAGACATCTGAAATCGTGACGTGAATGTTCATGATAAGTCCGCCATAGGTAAGTCCGAAATGCGAGCAGAGGATCTTGCCCACCTGATGAGCAGGCAGGATGGAATGGAGTTTACCCTTCTTGAAGAACAGGAGAGAATAGTCCTTGAACCTATCGGAATGGTAATCCATATAGTTGCGGTTGAAGAGAAACGTAGCGTTTCGGGCTTTTGCCACATACTCATCCCATTGCTGGCGAAATTCGGGTGTGTATTTGATGATTTCAAACATGATGTCTTGTGTATTGAGTAGTATCAAATATGATGTCTTACATATCTGAGGTATTCATCGTATTCGCGAATGTAGTCTTCCTCTTCAAACTTGTGGGAGGCAAGTACCAGGCAAAGGGAGCCGGAAGAGAAATCATCCAGTGTCCGCCAGATATTGACATCTACGAACAGGCCTTCCCAAGGATGGTTGAGATGATAGGTCTTCTTTTGCTCTCCGTCATCGAGCGTGACGGAGAAGGAACCGTTGGCTGCAATGATGAATTCCTGACACTCCTTGTGGGCATGGCCCCCACGGCTTTCTCCGCCCGGAACGTCGTAGGTCCAGTAGGCACGGGCAATGGCAAAGGGAATGTTCGTCTCTCCCTCTGCCACTGTCAGGTTGCCTCTTGGGTCGAATATCTTGGGTAATGTGATGATTCTTCCTAATTCTTTCATGTCTTATTTCTTCATGTATGGGTCTGTGCCGAGTACGGTCTTAGCCAGACGTTTTGCCTTGTCGCGCAGGGCATTCAGGTCGTCGCCCTTCTCGCCGTAGCAGAGAACGACTCCCATGCGGCGGCCTACGTGAGCTTCTGGCTTGCCGAAGATGCGGATGCGGGTGTGGTCTTCCTTCAGGGCATCTATGAGGTTGTAGTGCAATGGCTCGGTGCTCTCTTCGGGTGAGAGGATGACGGCAGAACAGCCGATGTGCTCGAGATGGATGCCGGCGATAGGCAAGCCCATGACGGCACGGAAGTGAAGCTCGAACTCGCTCAGGTTGGTGGTGTGACCCAGGGTTACCATACCCGTATCGTGTGGACGTGGACTCAGCTCAGAGAAGATGACTTCGCCCTGCTTACTCAGGAAGAACTCTACGCCCCAAAGTCCGGCACCGGTAAGGGCCTTGGTGACTTCGGCTGCTATGTGCTGAGCCTTCTTCAGGGCTTCCTCAGGAAGCTGGAAGGGTTGCCAACTCTCACGATAATCGCCGCCTTTCTGTACGTGGCCGATTGGTGGGCAGAAGAGGGTAGGGCCGTCTTTCTGTGTGACGGTGAGGAGCGTGAACTCTGAATCGAAGTCGATGAATTCTTCGATGATCACTTCCTTGACGTCGCCACGGCCTTCCTCCATGGCTTCCTTGTATGCTTCTACCAGCTCGTCGTCGTTGTGAACATAGCTTTGTCCGTGACCGCTGGAACTCATCAGTGGCTTCACTACGCATGGGAAGCCGATCTCGTCGGCTGCGTTCTTAAACTCCTCGAAGGTCTTGGCATAGAAATACTTGGCTGTGCGCAGTCCCAGTTCCTTGGCTGCCAGGTCGCGGATGGCACGGCGGTTCATGGTGTAGTTGACGGCGCGTGCTGAAGGCACAACCTGAATGCCCTCTTTCTCGAAGTCGAAGAGTCGCTCGGTGCGGATGGCTTCAATCTCGGGCACGATGATGTCTGGACGATGTTTCTCTACCATTGCGGTCAATGCGTCGCCATCGAGCATCGAGAACACTTCTCGCTCGTCGGCTACTTGCATGGCTGGTGCATTGTCATACTTGTCGCAAGCGATGACGTATTGTCCTTCTCGCTTTGCGGCGATGGTAAACTCCTTGCCCAGTTCGCCTGAGCCCAAAAGCATAATCTTCTTCATTATATATGATGGTTTTAATGTTTTATGTCCCTAAATTTAATCACTAATTACTAATGATTAATAATTGAAGTTTCGCAAGTTTTGTGCCCCACACGCCCTGAAGGGGCAGAAGCTCTTAGCCCAGGGCAGCGCCCTGGGTTATTTTGGGCGCAAACCTGTCGCCCTGTAAGGGCAAAAGCTTTAAAACTCCAAGCAATACATAAAGCTTTTGCCCTTACAGGGCGCCTTGCTGATTGCTATTATACCCAGGGCGCTGCCCTGGGCTAGGAGCTTCTGCCCTTTCAGGGCGTGCTGCTTATAGGAGCTTTTGGGCCTTCAGCCCGTACTTAAACCACTTGCGAAAGTTCAGTTAATCACTAATGATTAATCACTAACTCCGAACTTTTTTCTGATAAATTCTGCGACAAACTTCTCTGTCTCTTCTATTCCTAAATGGCTGCTGTTGATGCAGAGGTCGTAGCTTTCGCTGTGCCCCCACTTCTTGCCTGTATAGTAATCGTAGTAGGAGGCGCGCTGCTCCTCGTGGTTCTCTATGAACTTGCGGGCGGCGGCTCTGTCGATGTTCTTTCGCTTGCACACGGCCTTGATGCGGTCGTCGATGTTGGCGGTGATGAAGATGTTGATCACGTTCTTGTAATCGCGCAGCACATAGTCGGCAGTACGGCCTACGAAAACGCAGTTGCCCTCGTCGGCAGCCTTCTTGATGGCATCGCTCTGAAACTTGTACAGTCCTTCCTGCGAGAAGTCGTTGTGATAGAAATTGTTGTCGCTCAGGAAAGGCAGATGGGTGTGGAAGAGAGACTTGAAGAATCCCTTCTGCTCATCGTTCTGCTCGAAGAATTTCT
>OMCE01001297.1_pt1 | contig 10135 bp, 7 predicted proteins | sample 1644981 | NCBI WGS metagenome assembly OMCE01 (sample SAMEA103958151, study PRJEB25191) | human gut metagenome | reverse complement strand
AGGCTTTGAACAGCCTTTCGGATGCCAGGGGCGATATACAGAAATTGTTCGGCTTCCTCAAAGGTCGTCCGCTTACGGAACGTGAGAACATTCTCCGCAGTGAAATCTTCATGAAACGATGGAGAACAAGCGCGGAGGTGATCTTGAACCGCATGATTGAGATAGAGAAATACTTAACACAATAGAACATACGACATATATGATAGCAAAAGCAAAGGTGATAAGTCATGGCGCAAATGCCATACGTTACTCAGTAGATAAGGACAAGGCAGAGATTGTTAAGACAAATCTCTTGCCCGATGATATTTCCCCAACGGCAATGTGGGCAAGAATGCTTGCCTTGCAGAAGAAGTTTGAAGACAAGTTGAACCGTTATCATCCGCTCAAACGTAACATGATACGCATTGAGGTTTCTCCAACCTCGGAGGAAACGCAAGGATGGACGATGAAGGACTGGCAGAGGTTGGCGGATGACTTTATCCGTGAGTTTGATGCGGTTGACCTTTCAGCCAAGTCGAAGCGCAAGAGTGCAAAGGCAACCAACCTCAGAGACAGCCAATATGTTGTTGCGCTCCATCGTGACAGCAAGAGTGGCATTATGCACCTTCACATTGATGCGAACCGCATAGACATGAGGGGCAACGTGAATGATGCCCATTATATCTACGAGAGAGCGATGGCTGCTGCCGCCAAGGTTGGGCAACAGCGTGGTTGGAAAGATGCACAAGAAGTGAGCCGCCAAAATAAGGAAGCGATAACCAATGATTGTATTTCCGTTTTGGCTAAGATGCCGTACTTTGATTGGGGACTATACACAAAATGCCTCACGCAAATGGGATATGATGTCAAACTGCAATCCGACAGCAAAGGACAAGTGCGTGGATATGCCATTAAACGAGGCAATTCCATTTATAAGTCCTCGGAACTTGGCAAAGGTCGTTGTCTGATGCCCTCAAAGATTGAAGGCACTTGGGCAAAGCTGCATCATCAAGAATTGGAGAAACCAGTTTCAACTCCAACAAAGAATACCCAACAGCCAAAGATTATGACTGTACCCAAACCCATGCCTACTGCGGACAACACTCCAAAGATACGTCACTTCGACTTTTATACGGATGAGTTTCATCATTATCCTGTTGATATTGCTCAGAATTGTCTGGATGTCATCGACGAGAATATAGCTTTGGATGCCGACAATGTGTTTGCCAAGATTGGCGATGTGCAGAAGACAGCCATTCTTCTCTTTGCTGAATACATTGATGCTGCCACAACCATTGCCGCCCAGTCTGGCGGTGGCGGAGGTGGTGCTACCTCAAGTTGGGGACGTGACAAGGACGAGGATGAACTGTCATGGGCGCATCGTTGCGCTATGATGGCTAATCGACTGTGCAGACCTCGCAAGAAGCAAGGATATGGCAGATAACCGAATGTTCAACCAACAGCACTGATATTATGCCAATAGGTAAAAGTAAAATCTCAGATATGGATTTCGGATCTTTCGAGAACTCGATTGACAAGAATATCGAAACAGACAATGCTTCGGACAAGTTTGACCAACAGCTTCAAGCATACAAGGATGCTGGCAATAGTTTGACTTCGGCAAAATCAGAACTTGAAACGGCAGCATCTTCTTTAAAGGAAGCAAAGGACAGCTTGAATAAAGCCACCGATAAAGCAGACGCTGTTACAAAAGCCATTGATAGCTTTATTGCCAAAGTGAGAGATATAAAATTCAAGGCTAAGGTTGATGATGCCGACATAGAGAAACTGACAGATGACAGAAAGAAACTCATTGAGGATGAGTCCAAACTTCTTGAAGACCACCGAAAGGCGAATAAGGAAATCCTCACTCGCCATTTCTATGACATGTCTAATATGATGTCAAGGAATGAAGGTGTGTGGTTGTCGAATGGTTGGGTAAAGACTTTGCTTTGGATATTCTTGCCGTGTTTTCTTTATACAGTCATTTCGATTGTATATTATGTCACTTCGTGCGTAGATAAATAAATGCCTATCAGCAAACAGAATTTCGTTTGTTGATGGGCATTTTAATTTTGTGCTCTTCTTTTCTAATGATTGGCTGTATAGTACAAATCGTTTTGGTATTACCTTTTATAATTAAAACTCTATCAGTTGTTATTGATTGTCGTTTTTATTCAATACAAAATCTACATTCGTTTGAAAAGAAAATAGGGAAGATTTTTAATGATTATGGCGAGGACATGCCATCTCTTGGTAACATAAGCCTTAGACTTTTTCTGTTTTATGGCTTTTATAATTTGATTTACTACTTTTTCAACGGGCATTACCCAAAATAGATTTTCACCTTTTGCCATTCTCGTGTTTACAAGTCCTGGGCGAATGTCCGTAACACAGACACGTCCGTCTTTGTATGCTTTTTTGCGTAATGCCTCCATATAATTGATTTGATAAGCTTTTGATGCACTATAGGCAGGAGCTTGCGACTCTCCTCGTAAACCTCCTATTGAGGTTATCGCTACCAAATGTCCAAATCCTTGATAAGTAAGAATGTTATAAAAGGTATCAATGACATGTGTCCAGCCCACGACATTGGTAAGCAATGTCGGACATTCAATATTGAAATTCAATGAGGGGTTCAGTTCGCCTATACCTGAGCATACAATAACGAGATCAATGTTTTGCATATGTAACTGGAAAAATTTGATTGCTTCCGACAATACATTTTGTTGCGAAATATCTGCTGCACAAGTTATGACGTTTGAGGGATAACATCTCTCCAATTCTTTCAATATACTCTTTCTACGTCCAAGTATTCCAATCTTATTCCCTGACACTGCATATCTTTTCAACAAGTCAAGGCCTATACCAGAAGTGGCTCCAATTATAATGATATTCATATTCTTTTTTGTCGCAAAAGTATAAAATATCGGCAGACTTTTGGCTTTGCGCCAAAGAATATGAAGTATAACACCATCAACTCTCAACTTAGGTTGAGATATTTCTCTTTACCGCTTCCCAAATGTTATGTTATGCCGAATTTTACTAATTGTGTTAGGGTGAAGTCTTAGATATGATGCTATGTCTTTTAACGATAGTTGCTGGACTATCTGAGGGCAACGCTTCATAAGGCGCTCGTAACGTCCATGAGCGTCGAGACTGTATAAATCAATGTAATTGGAATAAACCTGTTCAAAGAGTCCTTCCATAATTTTCATTCCGCACAACATCCTTTCTGCGCTTTCTGTAAGCATACGAAGCACAGCATCACCATCTACGATGTAGACTTTTGAGTCTGTGACCGACTCAATCTGTACCTTTGATGTCTTTCCATAAAGACAATTAGGATAATCAGCTACAAACTCACCAGAGAAAGCAACGCCGATGCCCCATAGGGCGGAAGCACCGAACACACCAAGGAATGAGGAGATATAGACATTGCTGATGAAGAGTGCTGCCACGCAACAGCTGATGCCAACGAGCAGATAGATCACCCAGGGACGAGTGCCAAAATAATATTCTGTCTTGATGACGATAGGATGCCAGAGACCTATCGTTAGAAAGGTCATCGCGGCTATGATAATACCTGTGAAATACATATTTTATTCTTTTGGTTAGATCTTATTTCCATGTTTCAGCAATCGCAGCGCCTTGATGGATGCGGTTACCCATACCAATACCGTCGCGCATGTTACCAGCCAACACCAGTCCCTTGTATTGGTTTTGTAGTTCCTCGATCAGTCTGAACCGTTCTCCACTGTCGCTCCAGTACTGGGGAATGGCATGTTGGTGACGGAAGATCCGGATGAAGTCGGGTTGTACATCTGACGGATATTTCAGCATCGAGTGGAAGGCTTCCAATACGATCTGACGAATCTCGTCGTCGCTCTTCTGCAAATAGTCGGTATGACGGGCACCTCCGATGAAGTATGAGTAAAGTGCTCCGCCCTCTGGCGCACGGCCTTCGAAGCATGATGACGGGAAGAGGATTCCAAGCACACGTTTCTGTTCCTTGCTGGGTACCAGACCACCGAAAGCGGGGAAGTCCAAACCCCTGGCATCACGGATGCCGACACAGACCTGAATAATGGGCGCATAGAACAACTGGGTGAATGGTTTGAGTCGCTCAGCAGGGATAAATGGCAGCAATGCCGGCAGGGCATAGGAGCCCACGGTGGTGACCACGCGCTGGCATCTGATTTCCTCCGAGCCGTTGAAGGTGACAGACCACTCTCCCCCATCTGCAGGCCGTATTTTTACATTATTGGCATCGAGGATGATATCAAGTCCTTTGGCCATCGCATCTACCATCTGACTCAAGCCGCCCACAGCCGAGAACACCTTCTTGGTGGCCAGTCTGTCGCGATCCGTCTTGGGCTCTTTGGCCTTCGCCATCGCACCACGGATGAAACTGCCGTAGTTGGCTTCGAGATTATAGAGTTTCGGCAGGGCATAACGGGTGGTGAGCTTCATCGGATCGCCAGCATAGACACCTGACACAAACGGATCGACGGCATATTCGTAGAACGACTTACCCAGACGACGTTGCGCCAAGGCACCTACCGGTTCATCAGGATCAGTGCCTCGTTTGCGCCAAGGCTCTCCAAGGATTCGGAATTTGTCGGATAGACGGAACAGCGGTGTGGTGATGGCACTCAACGGACCCGACGGCAGCGCATGAAACTGGTTGCCCTTCCAGATAAGACGCCGTTTCGAGGATTCCCTGGCAATCTCCAGTTCACAGTCACCAGCCAGATCATTGAACAGTTCCACGACCTCAGGGAAGGATACCACACCCGTATTGGGGCCGCTCTCAAACACAAAGCCATCCTCCTGATAAGTTCGGATCTGGCCTCCGATCCTACTTTCTTTTTCGACAATCACGACATCGTGGCCTTTTTTCTTCAGGTTGTGGGCCGTGCTGAGTCCTGTCAGACCGGCTCCTATAATGACAATTCCTCGATTCTGCATGATCAATAGCTTTTTTAAATGGGATTAGAAAAATGTTTGTCTGTATGCTGCATCAACGGGTCGAGGGCGGCAGCCACACAGCGCACAAACGGACGGCCGTCGGTATTGACGGTGATGTGATGGTCGTCAAACACCAGAATACCGTCGGATGCCATTTCCCTCAGACGTTCCTCGTCGTAATGACAGGTCTTGCGCAGCTGGGCGACGGATGTGCCCGTCCGCTCTGCCACATCGTTCCAGTCGAGAGTGTAGTTACACATCAGCGTCTCCACCACTTCACGGATCAGCTTCTGCTCTGCTGAGAGCTGGTAGCCACGACTAGTGTAGAGACGGTCCTTGCCAATCGTTTCGATATAGGCTTTGATTTCGCGTCCGTTCTGGGCATAGGCATCGTCGAGCTGACTAATGGCGGTCACGCCGAAGGCATAGACCTGCGCTGTGGTGCGACGGGTGCAGTAGCCCTGGAAGTTACGATGCAGCCTTCCCGTCTGCAGGGCTGTGTAGAGTTCATCATCCGGCAGCACGAAGTGATCCAGTCCGATGCTCTGATAGCCTGCCTGCCTTAATATCTCCGAGGCTGTCTCATACATCCGGTTTTTCTCTTCCGTCGCAGGCAAGCCCATACGATCGAGTATCTGCTGACGGGGGAAGAGTTTGGGTAGATGGGCATAGGAGAATGTGACCAGACGGTCAGGGCGCAACGCTGAAGCCTGTTCGATGGTCTTTCGGAAGGAGTCTACGCTCTGTAATGGCAATCCATAGATAAAGTCAAAGTTGACAGTCGCTCCCGAGGCCCTCAGAATCTGGAGGATCTCTTGTAAGGGCAACAGTGACGGACGACGGTTGACTGCTTTCAGCACCTCTTCTTTCATATCCTGAATACCAATGCTATAGCGGGTAAATCCGCATGCGGTGAGCTGTTGCCAGTCGTGCTCGGACAGATAGCCAGGATGGCACTCAATCGCAATCTCAGGACTTGCTATCGTGGGTGCAATACTGAGCAGATGATCGTTGAGTTCCTTGAGCATCGGAATGGGAATCGACGTCGGACTGCCACCACCATAGTGTATCTGTGAGATCTGCCGACTGTTGTCAATATGACGGGCCACCAGGTCGATCTCCCGATGCAGCGCCCCCACATAGGCCTCCACCGTCTCTGGCTTAGCAGCAGGATAGGAGTTACAGCCACAGTAATGACACAGGTGACGACAGAAGGGAATATGCAGATAAAACGATATCTGATTCTGACGGGCCGAATCCGATGCGTTGACGGCACACAGATAATCGGTTTCGGAAAACTCGCCAAAATAGTTGGCTGGCGGATAACTCGTGTATCGCGGTACTGGACGGTTGTATTTTTGAATAATCTCAGGCTGCATTTTTCTTTCTGAAAACGGTTAATATATAAAGCAGCGACAGGGCTGCGATAAAGCATTCTGTGAGGAAAAGGCCATGATAGCCGAAGTGGTCGGCCATGCTGCCGCTGACAGCTGCCATGATGATACCACTCAGGTGGGTCAGTACGGTCTGGATGGTGAAGTCGGTACCTTCGCGCCCCTTACGCACGCACTCCATCGCTGAGGTATAGACCACGATGGTGGCCATACCGTAGCTGGCCCACATTAGCACGATGCCCAAGTAGAGCAACAGTGTTGAAGGCTGCTCGAGATAGGACATGGTGAGGAAATAGACGGTTGTCAACAGGACAAAGCAGGCGAAGAGCAGTCGGGCTGTGTAGATGCCGATACGGCGCACAATGAATCCGGCACCAAAGGAGGCGCAGAATGCCGCAGAAGTGCCCACGATGCCACTCATCACACCAATCTCCTTCATGGAATAGCCCAGGTCAACCAGCCAGGGGCGCATCATCGACAAGATACCCACGATACTGGCATAATAGAGCAACAGGAAGCCGATCTGTCTCCAGATACTGCGCTGCGTGAAAAACGAGGCAAAGTCCGTCAGCCGCGCCCGTTCTTGAGGGTTCTTGACTATCATCCCGGTATCACGCCTCATGATAAGCGGCACCAACATCAGTAACACAAATACACCCAAGCACATTGTCACCGTCTGCCAGCCATACTCATGGAGTACCACCAGCAATAGACCGCTACCCACCAAGACACCCCCGAAGCTACCCATCGACTGCATACTGTTCACCATACTCTTATCCCTTCCGCCATGCATCAGGATGGCCAAGGCATCAGTAGCGATATCCTGAGTAGCAGATGCCACCAGCGACAGGCACACTAAGGCAATGATCAGATACAGGTTGTCGCCGATATCCAATAGGCCTGCCAAGATGATAAACAGGGCATAGACACACTCGCTGCCGATGATACAGCGGCGGAAGTCACGTCCCGTCAGACAACGACGATCGACGATGGGTGACCAGAGGAATTTCAGGACCCAAGGCAACTTCACCAGCTGCAACAGTCCGATGGTGGCCAGCGAATAATGAGCCTCACGCATCATCACCTGTAAGGCGGTAGCGAAGAAGCTGGAAGGGAGACTTTGGGCAATATAAAGACAGAAGAACATCGGTAATCCAATGCCTCTGCCGTCACGACTGATATGGTTGTTTTCTTGGTTTCCTTGTTGCATACCTTATTTATATATCAAATATCAGAATTTATATATCAAATATCAGAGAAGTTCCGAAAGAGACAGGACGTCCTTTCTGACCATAGGCAGCACTATCCTTGAAGTAATAGGTCAGGTAGTCGGTATCTGTCAGGTTCTTGCCCCACAACTCCCATGTCACAGGGCCGAAGGTGGCACTCGCCTTGGCGTTCAACAAGGCATAGAAGCGCTGGCTTACCAGATTGTCCTCATTCCAGTAGATCTTTCCCATACCGTTCAGACCGACACTCAGTACCAAACGGTCCATGATGCCCTGATGCGGCGTGATGGTATAACTGCCGTTCAACGACAACGTGTGTCGCGGCACAAGCGGCAGCATGTTACCTGTGTAACTCACGGTCTCGCTCTTCTGATAATCCAAGAAGCGGGCATAAGTATAGCCATAGCTCAGTCTCAGCGTCAACGGTTGTACCGGACGGGCTATCAACGACAATTCCACGCCCTTACTGTCGGAGTGACCTGCATTGCGGGTGATATTGCCTACGCCTGGTACAGTCTGAGTGATCTGTTGATGGCGCCAATCTACGTAGAAGAGTGTCAGTTCCATCTGCAGGGCATGGTCGAAGAACGATGTCTTGGTACCCACCTCGTAATTCCAGTTGTACTCCGAGTCATAGGTGCGCTCATCATCCTGAAGGAAAGTGGAATTAAAGCCACCCGTCTTATAACTTCTTGTCACCGAGACGTAGAAGAGTTGTTCTTCGGTGGTCAGGTATTCTATCGAGAACTTCGGTGTCAGCTGCGTAAAGTTAAGCTTGCTATTATAAGTATCCTCAAGATTACCCAATGTCGTAGCCCAGGCAGCAGTGCGATAGGCCTGATAGTCCTCCTTGGCATGTTCGTAGTCGAAACGCAGACCCACACGAGCTTTCAATCCGCCTACGATTCTTAATGACGACTGGTGATAGACTGACACACCCGTGGTAGGCGAGTCGTAGAACTTCGGGGTGCAGTAATCCTGAGCAATGTAGGTCGTACTGAGATTCTTTTTATAGCTGTCGCTGAAGAAGAAGGCACCCACCATCCACTGATAACGACTATCGCTTGTCGATTTCAGGGTCAGTTCTTCACTAAAGATATTCTGACGCACACCCTGTTTCACCCAATAGAGATCCTTCGGCGAAAAATCCTGGTCGATACCCATCTGATCATCTATATACTGATAGGCAGTCTGACTGTTCAGGCTAAATCCGTTGCCCGTATAGCAGGCATTCAGACCCGCGGTGGTAATCTGGCGCAAATAGGAGCTGTAGCGGTTGTAGTTGATCTCACCAGTCTCACCAGTCTCTGCATCATAAATGGCATAAGGATAACCACCCTGATCGCTGTTACGATAGCTGATGTCAGCAGTAATCTGCCAACGCTGGGCAGGTCTCCAAAACACTCTGCCACGCAGATAGCCCTCGTTGAACTTGTCAACCTTACTACCATCGAACGCATTGCGGAAGAAACCATCGTTATGATGATAGCTGCCGTTCACGGCAAATCCAAACTTGTCGCTTACCTTATTATAATAATAGGCATTCACAACGGCATCGTTGTAACGACCATAGCCAAGCTTCACCCGTGTACCCTGATAATCGAATGGCGAGTGGGTATAGGCATTGATGATACCACCGATACAATTACGTCCGTAAAGTGTGCCCTGCGGTCCACGCAACACCTCCAGAGACGACAAGTCAAACAGGTCGTCATCGAAAGCAGAGCGCTCCATGTGAGGCACGCCATCCACATAAAATCCCACGGTGGGACCATTGGTCTTCGATCCTACGCCACGCACAAATACGGGCGATGTCTGTCGGCTACCGTATTCCGGTATATAGAAATTTGGCACCGTGTATCCTAGATCCTTTATACTAGTCATCTCCGTCTGACGCACAAAAAAACTGGAAAGAACGGTTTCCGAGATCGCTTCGCGTCTGGGAGCATCTTGTTTGAAGCCTATCACTTCCACACCTTCCATATCTACATAGCGGGCCACCGTCGTATCTGTCTCCTCTTCTATCTCGTCAGCAAAGACACTAAACGGGCAAAATAACATCATTAATAATGTAAACTTCAATTTCATTTCTTTTTGTCCTGGTTTGTTTTTACGCTGCAAAGGTATAGCTTTTATCGATACTGCACAATCCCCATTTATATGGATTTTAACTATATTCAGCATGATAGAACCAACTTATTAAAACCTTTGGCCGTCTTCGGGACTTGCAAATAGGCTCGTAGATAGCCTTTTTATTAATGTCACCTTTCATTGTGCACGACACTCGTTCGCCAGCCTCATTACGCTGGAGGCAGGTGTGCCGATAAGCTTGAAGAATATACGGCAGTTTTGGGAAATAGAGTTAGCTTGGATTCTATTACTGGAACATATTACGGTGTGTTACCGCCGAATGTTGAAACAACACTCACGTTAAATGCTTATGGTACCTACTTGTTGATACAGACATTCAAAGAAAAGCAGAACGAACAGGAAAAGTTAAAAGGTTCTTTGGCGCAACCGACAAACCCTGTGGGGAGGGTGTACGGACGCTAACCCAAAACT
>OMCE01001278.1_pt1 | contig 10227 bp, 9 predicted proteins | sample 1644981 | NCBI WGS metagenome assembly OMCE01 (sample SAMEA103958151, study PRJEB25191) | human gut metagenome | reverse complement strand
CTTCTGAATAATTACATTTGCATCAATTACTCTCCCCACAAATAGAGCCAAACTAGAGCCATTTGATAAAACAAATGCCGGAAACCCGCATAAATACAGGCTTTCGGCATTTTAGTCCGTTATTCAAACTCAATCGTCCCAGGCGGCTTACTGGTAATATCATAGAAGCAGCGGTTTACCCCCTTCACTTCATTGATAATCCTACTCATAACCTTCTGCAACACCTCAAACGGTATATTGGCAGCTTCCGCTGTCATAAAATCGACCGTATTGACCGCACGCAGTGCAACCGCGTAATCGTACGTTCTCTCATCGCCCATGACACCCACGCTTCGCATATTGGTGAGCGCGGCAAAATACTGGTTTGGCATCCACTCCGGTGCCTCTCCATGCTCTTTGCGGTATTCCTCTACCGCGGCATCCACTTCCTCACGGTAAATGTAATCGGCATCCTGCACGATACGAACCTTCTCTGCAGTTACCTCACCGATAATACGGATACCAAGTCCCGGTCCCGGGAATGGCTGACGGAAGACAAGTTTCTCCGGGATGCCAAGCTCCAGACCCGCTTTGCGGACTTCATCTTTGAAGAGGTTGCGCAGCGGCTCGATGATTTCCTTGAAATCCACATAATCCGGAAGACCGCCGACGTTGTGGTGGGACTTGATCACTGCGGATTCTCCGCCAAGTCCGGACTCTACCACATCCGGGTAGATGGTTCCCTGCGCCAGGAAATCCACGGCTCCGATCTTCTTTGCCTCTTCCTCGAAGACACGGATGAATTCCTCTCCGATAATTTTACGTTTTTTCTCCGGTTCTGTCACACCGGCAAGTTTTCCATAATAACGCTCCTGCGCGTTGACACGGATAAAGTTCAGGTCAAACTGTCCGTTCGGTCCGAAGACCTCCTCAACCTCGTCTCCTTCGTTCTTTCGGAGCAGACCGTGATCGACGAATACGCAAGTAAGCTGTTTTCCGATTGCGCGGGAAAGAAGCCCTGCTGCAACAGAAGAATCCACACCGCCGGATAATGCAAGGAGAACCTTTCCATCACCGACTTTTTCACGGATCTCTTTGATTGTATGCTCCACGAAAGAATCCATGCGCCAGGTGCCGGCACATCCACAGATATTTCTCACAAAGTTGTGAAGCATCTTGCTTCCCTCTACGGTATGCAGCACTTCCGGATGGAACTGGATTGCATAAAGTTTTTTCTCCGGGTTTTCATCTGCCGCTACCGGACAGTCAGCGGTATGTGCTACCACCTGAAATCCCGGTGCCGGCTTGGAAATATAATCAAAATGACTCATCCAGCAGATGGTAGACCCTTCTGCCGAATCCGTTGCCACTCCCTCAAAAAGCGGAGAAGACTTGTCCACGAACACTTCCGTTTTTCCGTACTCACGTACCGGTGCCTTTTCTACTTTTCCACCAAGGATATGATTCATCAGCTGCGCACCATAGCACAGACCGAGAACCGGGATGCCAAGTTCAAATAATTCTTTCGTGTATGTCGGGGAATCTGCCTCATAGCAGCTGTTCGGGCCGCCGGTGAGGATAATTCCCTTTGGATTCATTGCCTTGATCTGTTCGATGTCGGTACGGTAAGAATAAATCTCACAGTACACATTGCACTCGCGGACGCGGCGTGCAACCAGCTGATTGTACTGACCACCGAAGTCAATGACGATGACTTTCTCCTGATCCATATTGTGTTTCCTCCTGTTTTCTAAAATGCATTTTTGCATTTATGTGGTGCATTTTTCAAAAGTACACCATTTTTCTACCATTATAATAAAGCCCCTGTGATTTTACAAGTCACAACCTCACGTTTTCTCGTAAAATGCAATCACATCCGCGTAAACTTTTTCATTTTCTTTCTCATTCAGTATTTCATGGCGCATATGCGGATAGGTAATTGTGGAAATATTGGAAAAACCTGCCTGTTTCAGCGTGTCCACACTGTCTTTGGCACCTTTTTCATACCCGGTGCACGGATCTTCGCTGCCGCGGATCATCAGAATCGGTAATGTCTCATTTACGTCCCGGTAATTTGACACCTGATGCATGGCAGTTGTCAGCATATACAGATCGTGAAAAGCGGAAACACTAAATCCGTGCCCGCAATACGGATCTTTCAGATATGCCTGTACCACCTGCTCATCGGAACAGATCCAGTCCGCTTCGGTTTTTGCATGTTTTATCTGCTTATTGAAATTTCCCACCGACAGTTGCTGCACCAGACGGGAATGATACATCGGTCCACGCGCCCTTGTGAGCAGATTTGTCAGAAAAAATCCTATGCGGATGATCTGTGTTCCCGGATAATTCGGGAATCCGCTCAGTACCACCTTTGCGTAACTGTGTGACTGGGTACAAAGCAGATTCCTTGCAATGATGGTTCCCATGGAATGTGCAAAAATCATCACCTTTTCCGTTTGAAACCGCTCCCTGATATATGCCGTGATCTGTACCTGATCCGACAACAGATAACGGTCACCGTCTTTTTCTTTAAAGAACCCCAGCTTGGGAGCATGTTCCCCATGCCCCCGCATGTCCGATGTCACAACCGTAAATCCCGCCTGCCGCAGCTGCTCAGCGAAAGCCTCATAACGCTCCTTATGTTCCTCCATCCCATGAATGATCTGAATGTATCCCCGCGGATGCTCACGTTCAAATACCGCCAGACTCAGCGCGTAACCGTCGGACGCTTTCAATACTATATTTTCCATTTATATCCTCTTCTCCGTTCGTACTTTTAAAACCAGTCCACATCTGTTCCATGTTCCAACTGTTCCGGTGTCATCAAAGACACGGCATCAATAAACCAGTTGCGAAACGTCATCGTCCCTCTCTTTTGCGCGGTCATTTCTTTCGCCGCAAGTTCTCCTGCAATGCCAGTAAACGCACAGCATGCCACTGCACTCTCCACCGAATTTTCCGCACTTAAAAAAGCGCCAAGCATCACGGTGGACATACAGCCGCTTCCCGTAATCCTTGCCATCATCGGGCTTCCATTATGACACCGGTAGACGCAGCTTCCATCCGTGATCAGATCAGCTTCTCCGGATGCGACAAGAATCATCTGGTTTTCCTTTGCATACTGCTTCATCAGCTCCGGCAAATCCGTTTCTTCTGCTTCCGCCAGCGCATCCTCGGCTGCATCCACCCCGGTAACCGTTCCACAGTTGTGCAGCAATGCCTGTATTTCCGAATAATTTCCCCGGATACAGGTCGGATGGATTATTTTCATCAACTCCAGACATTTTTCACGCCGATAGGAAGACCCCGACACCCCGACCGGATCAATCACGATCGGATGTCCCAGCGCATGCGCCCGCTTTCCGGCAGTCTTCATCGCCTCATAATCCGAGATGGCCCCGAAATTACAGATCAGTGCCGCTGTACCTGCCGTGATCTCTTCCACCTCACAGGGATGGTGTGCCATCGTCGGTGACGCACCTGCCGCCAGAAGGATATTCGCACAATCGTTGACCGTCACGGCATTTGTGATACAGTGGATAATCGGACGTTTCTGTTGTATTTTCTCATAAATTTCCACCACTTTTTCCCCGGAAAATTTCATCACAGTTTCTCCCGTCTTTGTATTTCACCGTCCAGAATTCCTGCCTTTTTCATTGGAATGGTCACGATAATTGCAATGATCGTACCACCACAGGTACTGATCAAAAACGGCACTACAAATGTAAACAATGCCGCTGCTTTATTCCCCATAATCAGATACGCAATCGGATAAGAAAGCATTCCGCCGATGATACCGGTTCCAAACACTTCTCCCACATATGCAAACGGAAGCTTTTTCCCATACTGGTAAAGCAGTCCTGCAAGCAGTGCACCACACATACTTCCCGGAAATGCCAGTGGGCTGCCAAGCCCTGTCAGATTACGGATCAATGCCGCCATAAAAGCCTGTGCCAGCCCCCACCATGGTCCGACCGTTACCGCGCACAGTACATTCACCAGATGCTGTACCGGCGCACATTTTGAGCCCAATACCGGGAAAGAAAACATACTCCCGACCACAGCCACCGCCGTGAAAAGTGCCGTCAATGTCAATTTTTTTATCTGCAGATAATTCTTCATTTTACTTTTTTACTCCTCTTTTGTTTCCTTTATATGATCTGTTCTACAAGTTCTCCAAGATGCCGGGTGCCTGTCTCAATATCCTCGCAGGCAAAAATGCCGCTGACAACTGCGACACCCGCGATGCCTCTGCCTTTTAACTGCAAAACATTCTCTGCCGTGATTCCCCCGATTGCCACAACCGGAATTTTCACGCTGTGGCAGATTTCTTCCAGCAGCTCGTGCTTCATCGGAATGGCATCCTTTTTGGTTGTAGAGCCAAACACAGCACCACTTCCCAGATAATCAGCACCTCCCGCTTCTGCTGCTTTCGCCTGTTCCACGGTTTTTGCCGTCACACCAATGATTTTATCCGGTCCGAGAATCTCACGCGCGTGCGCCAGTTCCATATCGGACTGTCCGATATGAACCCCGTCCGCGCCGACTTTTGCCGCCAGTTCCACATCATCATCCAGAATGAGTTTCACTCCGTAACGATGGCAAAGTTTCAGCAATTCTTCTGCCTCCTTCTGCACATCCGCTTCTGGAAGTTCCTTCTCACGCAGCTGTACCAGAGTGGCGCCACCTTCCAGTGCTTTCTCTACCTGTTGATATAATGTTTCATTGCCCAGCCATGTACGATCGGTCACCGCATAAAGGCGGAGCTGTTCTTTTTTCATATTATTCACTGTTTTTTTCCTCCTGCATGTTATCCCATTATAACACGCACGACAGGAGAAAATCTATACTGCATGCAAATGTGCATATTTTTCCTTTGTTGCCATTCCTCCGCGGATATGACGTTCGGATTTATTCACATCAATAATCTTGCGGGTTTCTGCCGCAAGTGCCGGATTCACCTGGCACAGCCGGTCTGTGATATCCTTGTGAACGGTCGATTTTGAAATTCCGTAATGTTTGGCAGCCTGCCGCACAGTTGCCTTATGTTCAATGATATAGTTTGCGATTTCCACGGCTCTTTCTTCAATATAAGCTTTCAAAAAAATACCCCTGCATTCCTGTGTTTGTACAGTTTATGCAAGGATATGTTTGCTTATTACTTACTTCCCACAAAGACTCTTCTGTCACAACCTGTCCCACAACAGTTCCATCGGGTTTGACTTCAAAATAAAGTTTCCTTTTCAATACCAAGATTCAAATCAACACCTGCCTTCAACGCATATAATCAAATTATATACTGCTTATAATGATATGAGGTCAAACATATAAAGCAAATATGCTTGTCTATGTCCCATGACGAACTGAATAGAGAACATATAGCAAAAAAATTAGCTATCTATGTCCCATAACGAACTAAATAGAGGACATATGATAAAAAAGTGCTCATTTATGTCCCATTAAACAGATCCTGTGGGACTTTTTCATGCGCTTTTTCTACATATGTCCTTTTACCAACTTCTCCCGGGATTTTTCAATGCACTTTCTCTACATATGTCCCTCCGGCAACTTTCACCGAGACTTTCTGGCTTACTTATTCTCTATATGTCCCCAAAACACAAGGAAACGCGCACGAAAAAGAGAATGTTCCACACACGGAAACATTCCCTCTTTCATTTATGTATTTATTTTTCCAGTTTTGTCAGTTCATTGCTGTCCACATCCGCCGCATGACCGCCCTCATTATGGCTTGCTGATCCGTTCTCAAACCACCATGCCACACCTGCGGCCAACACAACAACTGCTACTACAACTACGATAATGACTTTTTCTAACATGAAATTTTCCTCCTGAACTCTTTGAAAATGGTCGCTTATTTCAAAGAGTCAGAAGCTTTTTCCCCATCCTGCCAGTGTATGTATGCCATGATCCACGCATGGCTGCGCACAAATATGTTTTCGATACGGCAGGATGCCAGATAAATCCGGGTAGCATTCCCGGCAAATCCGCTTGCAAGTCCTGCCCACAAAATGACGTTGCGTTCTGCATTCAGCCGCGTGATCCGTGCACTGACGGTCAGACGCGCCTGTTCGGACTGTGTCAGTTCGGAACGTCCGAGGATATCAAGGAAGGAACCCTGCTGCCGCTCCATCGTATGTACCGCGAGATGATCCGGCTCCGCCTGCGTGATATCGTGCATGTTTTGCGCACCATAGCTCTGCTGCACCGCAAAAAAACATATGACAACCGCCAAAAAGATGCCTACACACCGCATCCGGCTCTTTTGTATCCGCATGATTCCCTCCTTTCCCGGGCATGCCCGTGTTATGTAATCATTCCATCACTACTTTGTCAGTCCAGCCTTCTTGCGAAGCAGGTGATACAGCCACCTGCCCTCGTCACTCAGCTCACTTTTCTTGAAACCACTGACTTTCGGACAGCTGCTTTTAATAATAGAAGAAGATTCCTGTTTGTTTGACAGATTCCACGCAATGTAGCTGACACCGTATTCATCCATCGTCTGTATCCAGCGGTCTGCCTCTTTTTTGTCAATGGCTCCGTTTCCGGAAGCATCACAGATTCCATATTCCGTGACAAATACCGGAAGTCCTTTGTTGATGGCCGCGGTCATTTTATTGCGCAGATCTGCTTTGTGTGTGGCTGCATAAAAATGCAGCGCATACATGATATTATCCCCCTTGATCGGATCTGTTGCTGCCTGATCCACATCCTGTGACCAGGTCGGTGTTCCTACAACAATCACCGCCTTTTTGTCATTTTTGCGAATGGTGGAAATGACACTCTTGGCATAGGATTTGATCTCTTTCCAGCTTGTTCCGTTATTCGGCTCATTGCAGATCTCATAAATCACATTGTTATAACCCTTAAATTCCCTGGACATTTCCCTGAAAAAGGCCTTTGCTTCTTTCTTATGGGAATTTGGATTTCCGTCGCTTAAGATATGCCAGTCCACGATCACATACATTTTATGTTTCTTTGCCAGCCTGACTCCTTTTTTGATCAGTTTCTTTAAGTCACTGCGGTTCTTTGCATCTCCGCTGCAGTATCCGTTATACTCTTCGGTATACATCGCCAGGCGCACGACATTTGCTCCCCATTTGTCATGCAGCTGGGCAAAACACTTGTCATTGACGTACTGCGGATACCAGCTCAGTCCATGTGTGCTGACTCCGCGAAGCTGTACTTCATGCCCCTTTTTGTCCACAAGTTTTGTTCCTTTGACGTGCAGCCTGCCTGCCGATGCGTCATAATATGTTGTTGTTTTTGCCTCTGCTATTTGCAGCCCCCCTGTCAAACACAATCCCAGCGCAAGCACACATACCAGTGCAAACCCACGCAGGATTTTTATTTTTTTATTAAAAAAATACATGTTCCACTCCACCCTTCTCCGACGGGAACAGGCGGCTCCACGTTCCATTGGACCGCTGTAACATTCTTAATCAATCGCTGTAACCTTGTAATCTTTCTCTTCTACCGTTTTCTTTAATACATCATCTGCCACTTCCGTGGATGCGGTCACAACGGCAGTGCCAGCCTCATGGCTGACTTCTGCAGATGTTACTTCCGGAAGTGCCTCAAGTGCTTTCTTTACGGTTGCCTCACAGTGTCCACACATCATTCCTTCAATATGCATTGTCTTTGTCATTTTTGTTTCCTCACTTTCGCTTATTTTCATTTCTGTCGGTTTTGCTGCCGGTACAGCCTTTTTATTTGCTTTTCCATGTACGGAAAACAGGTTCAGCCGTAATGCGTTGGTCACGACACAAAAGCTCGATAAACTCATGGCTGCCGCGCCAAACATCGGATTTAATTTCCATCCAAATACAGGATACCACACTCCGGCCGCAAGTGGAATCCCTATTACATTATAAAAGAATGCCCAGAACAGATTTTCGTGGATATTCCGAAGCGTTGCGCGGCTTAAACGGATTGCTGCCGGGACATCCCGCAGACGGCTTTTTACCAGAACAACGGATGCCGCATCGATGGCCACATCGGTTCCGGCGCCGATGGCGATTCCGGTGTCTGCACGCGTCAGTGCCGGTGCATCGTTGATACCATCCCCAACCATGGCAACTCTGCCGTGTTCCCTGAGTTTACGGATCTCCGCCTCTTTTTCTTCCGGCAGAACACCTGCGATCACCTCGTCCACTCCTGCCTGTGCGCCGATGGCTTTTGCTGTGCGCTCGTTGTCCCCGGTCAGCATAATGACTCGGATTCCCATCTCACGCAGCTTAGCTACCGCCTGCGGACTGTCCTCTTTGATCGTGTCTGCTACGGCAACCAGACCGGCACAGGTATGATTCTTGGCAAAAAGCAACGGTGTTTTTCCCTCTTCTGCCAGTTTCTTTGCCTGTTCTGTCATGGCCGCGTCCACGCTTACCTTCTGCTGCATATAAGAAATACTTCCGCCCAGCAGCAGATCTTCTCCGCGCACCGCGGAAAGTCCGTTGCCCGGCAATGCCTGAAAATCGTGCACTGCAGTATTGGAAATACCAATTGTCTTTGCATGCTCCATAACCGCCTTTGCCAGCGGATGTTCACTGGAACTCTCCAGATCCGCAGCAAGCTGCATCAGCTCCCGCTCCGTATATCCCTTTGCAGGGAGAATGTCCGTCACACGCGGTTTCCCGGTTGTGATTGTACCGGTCTTGTCCAATGCCACGATCTGCGTTTTTCCTGCATTCTCCAGTGCCACGGCATTTTTGAAAAGGATTCCGTTTTTGGCTCCCATGCCGTTTCCGACCATGATCGCTACAGGTGTTGCAAGTCCCAGTGCACACGGACAGCTGATAACGAGCACGGAAATCCCGCGCGCCAGTGCAAACCCGACGTCTTTTCCGGCAAGCAGCCAGACGATGATGGTGATCCCTGCAATGGTGATGACCGTTGGTACAAACACACCGGATACTTTATCGGCGATTTTTGCAATCGGCGCCTTGGTGGCTGCCGCATCCGACACCATTTTGATGATCTGGGAAAGCGTGGTGTCTTCTCCCACACGGGTTGCCTCACAACGCAGGAACCCTGACTGGTTCGTCGTTGCCGCGCTGACGGAGGAGCCTTTCTGTTTGTCGACCGGAATACTTTCTCCGGTGAGTGCTGCCTCGTTGACCGCACTGCTGCCTTCTATGACAATTCCATCGACCGGAATATTTTCCCCCGGACGCACGACAAAGATATCCCCCTGCCGCACTTCTGCAATTGACACGGTAACTTCCTGTCCGTCCCGCACCACCGTTGCGGTCTTCGGTGCCAGCCGCATCAGGCTCTTTAAGGCATCGGTCGTCTTTCCTTTGGCGTGGGATTCAAGCATTTTTCCGACGGTGATGAGTGTCAGGATCATGGCAGCGGACTCAAAATAAAATTCATGCATATATCCCATGACCGCGTCCATATCGCCGCGCACCTGTGCTCCAGTCATAGCAAACAGAGCATAGGTACTGTAGCCAAACGATGCCCCGGCACCGAGTGCCACCAGCGTATCCATATTTGGTGCACCGTGAAGCAGGCTGGTAAATCCGCTTACAAAGAATTTCTGGTTGATCACCATGATGATAATGGTCAGAAGCATCTGTAAGAGTCCCATTGCCACATGATTGTCTTTCATGGCAGCCGGAACCGGCCAGCCCCACATCATATGTCCCATGGAAAAATACATCAGTACCACAAGAAAAATGACAGACGCGATCAAACGTTTGCGCAATTTCGGTGTCTCGTGGTCTTTTAGTGCTTCTTCCTCTTCTGCTGCGGCCTGTTCTTTTTTTGCGCCTTTGGGTGCTGCGCCGTATCCGGCTGCAACGACTGCGTTTACGATTTCCTGATCGGTTGCCGTGCCTTCCACTCCCATGGAGTTGGTCAGCAGGCTGACAGAGCAGGAAGTCACACCCGGCACTTTGGAGACGGCTTTTTCCACGCGGGCGGAGCATGCCGCACAGCTCATGCCGGTCACTTCATATTGCTTCATAGTTGCCTCCTACATTTCTTACTTCATTAATTTTTGTAACATCGTTACTAATTCGTCTACTTTATCGTCCTCGCCGTTTCGGATGCCATCTGCGACGCAGGTACGGATATGTTGTGCCAGCAGGACTTTATTAAAACTGTTGAGTGCCGCATTGGCAGCCGCTACCTGTGTGATGATATCCGGGCAGTAACAGTCTTTTTCTACCATGCCTTTGATGCCGCGGATCTGTCCTTCAATGCGGCTCAGGCGATTGATCA
>OMCE01001268.1_pt1 | contig 10286 bp, 7 predicted proteins | sample 1644981 | NCBI WGS metagenome assembly OMCE01 (sample SAMEA103958151, study PRJEB25191) | human gut metagenome | reverse complement strand
CGCTGCTGCCCTGCTTAAACGCATCCGAGAGGGCAAGGATCTGCTCCTCCGAAAGGTCGGAGTGGTCGCGCAGCACCGCGATAAAGTTGTAGACCGATTCTGTGGCGTTTGCAGAATTGTCGATGACCACCCGCCCGTCCGAGTAGACCACATAGTTGCTGGCGCTCCCCTGAAAAGCAGAATTGTCCAGCGCTTTCAGCACAGCATCGTTATAGTACGCGATGGCAATGGCATCGTAGTCGAAGTTCCGGTAGCTGCCCTGTATTTCGGGACAGATGAACACGAGCATCTGGGGTTTGCCGGGCAGTACCGCATTCATGACGATATCCTCGCCATCGGAGAGCCTTTCGTCCAGATTGGTCTGCAAGCCAAGATAGCCGGTCTCCCCGGTTACGGTCATGTAGTTGCCGTCGTAGGTAAGAAAGTAAAAGTCGGCAAATCCGGTGTCCTGCTGTGCCTCCTCGACATACGCCTGAATTTCGCCTTCGTCTGAGGTATTTTTCAGAAATCCGTTGTACAGATGCAGATAGGTCAGGTTCTTGCGCACCAGCTCCTTCAGCATATTGTTGGATTTATGCAGGACCTCTTCCAGATGCGACGTGCTCTCCTGATAGACCGTCTGCGACACATACGAGATGTACTGGCAGCTGACGCCGACCAGCAGCCCCAGCAGCAGGAGGGCCGGGAGCGGCCTTTTCGTTTGGGTTCGTGCATTTCGTCTGCCATTCCGCTCACCTCAGTGTCATATAGTTTTCCGGCTCTGCAAGCGCTGCGCCGCCGCCGGAAACGTAATCGCGCCATGCATCCTTTACCCATGTACCTTCGTCCGTGACGGCGCGGCCTTCGTCTGCAAACACCGCGGTCATCTGCTTTGTCGTAGCCAGACAGGTCACGGTGAGGGTGTCATCCTCCCGGAGCGGCTGGCCGTTCCGGGTGATACCGGTCAGGGTATAGCTGCCGCCTGCCTCTTTTACCTCCATGGTGATGCCGCTGGCCACCGGCAGAGAGCCGCGGTTGAAGGGCACAAAGCCGCCCTCACAGCCCTCCACAAAGGCGCGGAGGGTCTCCTTCAGCTCTGCGCCGGTCATGGTGCGCTGGTAGGCCATCAGGCCGTTCGGCATGATCATGGAGACGGCCATCTTCTTGGTATAATCCGCCCGCAGCACACTACCGGTAAAGCTGTTTGCGGCGGCGATGAGCACGTCGGTGCCATAAACGCCGCGCAGCGTGTTTGCCATCGCGGAAAAAGAGGCGTTGCCGCCGTTTTTGTGGAAGACATTGGAGTAGCTCTTCCCGGAGGTCAGCACGATCTCCTCATCGGCAGGCGCATCCTCGGCAAGAAGCCGGGCGTTGAATGCCTGATACGCCTGTTTTGCCGTGTACTCGCCCGCGATCATTTTGGAGACCACGTCCTTGGAAGTGGCGAAGAAATCGTTGGAGGCAATGCGGATATACATGTGGTTTTCTTCCACCACATCGCGCACATCTTTCATGTACGCGGTCAGACGCAGGGGGACGTTCTGGCTGTAGCTCAGCACATCCTGCCCGTCGGCAACGATGCGGTTCTGCGCCTCCTCGGAGAGCATGACGTTCAGCACCTTCACGGCCTTTTCGCGGCGTGCGCTGTCCTTCTCCAAATCACGGTTCAGGGCGATCTGGAAATAGGGGGTGGTCATGATCCACTTTTCGCCGTTCTGGCTGAAGAAGGGCAGGAAGATCGTGTCGATGCCCTCATCCTGAAACATCTTGACCCCGGCAGAGCTGCCAAAGTACATGGCAACTTCCCCGTTCCGGAACAGGTTCATCACGTCATCGTAAGTATGCTCAAGATCCTCCGCCGTGAGGTGGGTATCCTGAATGAACCGCGTCATCCGTTCAAACGCCCCCGGCCACACGGTATCGTCCAGACCCACCCGTGCGGTGTTGGCGGGGTCGCTGTAGGCAGTGCGCCACTTGCGCCCTGCCGTGGTGGTAAGCTCAGCGGCGGAAAGCCCCTGCAGCGTTTCCATGCAGGTGTAGTCGTAGGCATAATCGGCGGTAAAGCCGCGGATGCCCGCTTCGTCAAAGGCTTTGCAGGCAGCGGCAAAGCTGGCATAATCGGTGGGCAGCGGGATACCGTATTCCTCAAAAAGGCCGCGGTTGACCACAAAGCCGTGGGCGTCTGCGCATACGGGCAGCCAGTTTACACTGCCGTCCTCATTTTTAAAGCTGTTGAGGTAGGTATTGTAGACAGCGCCTGCCTCGTTGGTGGTGGAAAGGTCCATCAGGCTGTCCTTCAGGGGGGCCGCATCGTGCAGGGAGAAGCGACAGCAGGTTATAATGTCCGGCAGACCGCCGTTTTCCTGCAAGAATTTGTAAAAGTCCAGATCGTTGTTGCCCACGATAAACTCAATGTTTACGTCCGGCAGCCGCGCCTGCACGTAGGGGGCGTACTTTTCGTAGAGGCTGTTGGACCACAAATAGACCTGAATGGTGTCGGCGTCCTCCTGTGCCTGCACCGCCTCGGTGCTTTTTCCGGCACAGCCGGTCAGCAGGAACAGCCCCAGCACCGTGGCTGCAAGCAGGGAGGAAATTCTGTGCAGTGGTTTCTTTTTCATCCGGTTTTTCTCCTTGTTTTTTGACGGTCTGCTATATAGGCTGTGACGCAGAAAAAACGCCTTCAGGGCATGGCGGACCCATACCTGAAAGCGCTGTCTGACCGTATTAAACAATATCCGCGGGCAGCAAAAAACAGCAGAGCGTTATAGATGCCCTGCTTTGTGCCGCCGGTGTATCGGTGTGTTTTCACCCTCGTCAACTCCTGCCCCAAAAAGGACGCGAAGCTACCGGCGACAGTAAAACAACAATTTCTTGTTGGCAACTGGCTGACCCGATGGGCCCCTATAGCTTTGCGTCGCCGGTTTGCACCGGGTTTGCCTGTGGACTTGTAGAGAAATAGTATACCACATAAGATGGTTTTTGACAAGGCGAAAGCGGAAATAAATCCGCTTGCACGCACAACAGGCAAAAACGCGCCCCTTGGCCCATTCTGTGCGGGGGGCTGCCGCTGCAAAAAAACGTAGGGGCGGATTCCATATCCGCCCGTGCCCGCTTGCGGCAAGGCAAACTTCCGCGGGCGCATATAGAATGCGCCCCTACGGATTTCGTTTTCGACCAAAGGGAGAAAACTCCACATTCTTTATTATTTATTATTTATTCTTTCTTATTTAAAAAGGACGTTATCATGAAGCTAAACGACCTTGTCCAACATATCTCCCACACGGGTGCCTCCGAAACGGACATCACCGCCATCACCTACGACTCCCGCAAGGCTTGCGCCGGTTCGCTGTTCGTCTGCCTTGTCGGTGCGTGGCTGGATGGGCATACCTACGCCGAAAGCGCCTACCAAAACGGCTGTCGTGCGTTTTTGGTGGAGCATAGGGTCGACCTGCCCGCGGACGCTGTGCAGATCGTCACCGACGACACCCGCGCGGCGCTGGCCGTCATCGGTGCGGATTTCTACGGCAACCCCGCCGACGAGCTGCACCTCATCGGCATTACGGGCACAAAGGGCAAGACGACCACCGCCCTGCTGACCGCGGCCATCATGACCGAGGCCGGTCTGCCCTGCGCCTACATCGGCTCCAACGGTGTCGACATTGCGGGCGTGCACGAGGCCACCGCCAACACAACGCCCGAGAGTCTTGAGCTGCACCGGCTGTTCCGCAAGATGCTGGATGCGGGCGTGCGCCATTGCGTACTGGAGGTCAGCAGCCAGGCGCTGCGCCACCACCGCGTGGACGGCGTGCCGTTTGAGGTCGTGGCCTTCACTAACCTGTCGGAGGATCACATCGGCCCCGGCGAGCACCCCGATTTTGAGGACTACAAGTGCGCCAAGCGCCGCCTGTTTGCAGAATACAACGCCCGCACGATGGTTTACAACGTGGATGACCCTTACAGTGATTTCATGCGTGAGGGCTTTAAAGGCGAACAGATCAGCTTTGGCATCCAGAATGCCGCCGACTATCACGGGCAGAATCTGGCACAGTACCGCAGCCAGACCGCCCTCGGCGTTGACTTTGACTGCGTACACGCGGGCGAAACGACCCACATCGAGGTCATGTCCCCCGGCACGTTCAGCGCTTCGGATGCGCTGTGCGCCGTCGCACTGTGCGGCGCGTTCGGCGTGACGCCTGCCCAAGCCGCCGCCACGCTGGCCCACACCCCCGTGCAGGGCCGCTTTGAAGTCGTCGAGGGTCTGCCCGGGCGCACCTTCATTGTGGACTACAGCCACAACGGGCTGGCCCTGACCAGTGCGCTGAAAACGCTGCGGGCGTACAATCCGCACCGTTTACTTTGTGTATTTGGGTCGGTGGGTGGCCGCACGCAGGTGCGCCGCAAGGAGCTTGCCGACGCATCGAGCGCCTATGCTGACTATACGATCATCACGAGTGACAATCCCGACAACGAGCCGCCCGAGGACGTCATCCGCGACATTGCGGGCCACATGGCTCCCGGCGCACCCTACACCTGCATCACGGACCGCCGTGAGGCGATTTACGCCGCGGTGAAAATGGCCGAGCCCGGCGACATTGTGCTGTTCGCGGGCAAGGGCCACGAGGATTACCAGCTGATCAACGGCAAAAAGCTGCATTTCGTCGAGCGGGAGATCATTAAAGAGGCTTGCGCGGAGATAAGCAAATAAAACAGCGGCCCACACTTCGGGAAATACGAAGCGTGGGCCGCTGTTGCGTTGCAGGGGCCGGGCATGCCCGGCCCGCGGCATGTACGGCGGACGGGTTCTGCCGGAAGGCTGCGGGCCGCACATGTGCGGCCCCTACCGTGTTGCAGGATTTTCATTGTGTGTCACAATGGTAAGCGGGCACGGAGCGGTCAAGACCGCTCCCTACAGAACCCTGGAAAGCGGTATCGTAGGGAGGGGTCTTGACCCCTCCGCACAAGTTTTCGGCAGCAGAAGTATACATCCTTTACGCCCCGGCTCTTGGCAGCAGCAACGCGGCGGCCAGATACGCAAAATACAGCGCCAAACACATCCACCCCTGCCCACGCTTCAGCTTGTGCCTGCACAGCGGCGGGAGCAACAGCACCAGCGCCATGGCGGCGCAGACGGGGACTTCATAGCTGCGGAACTGCGCGCCGACGGGCAGCTTGTGGCGGTACATCAGGCTGGAAATCGGCAGCGCCAGCGTCAGGTTCAGGATCGCGCTGTTCAAAAGCTGAATGGGCAGCGAATCTGGCGGGTAGTAGCGGCAGCGAACCGAGAACCACTTCCAGACCGAGCCCAGCGGGTGATTCAGCGCCTCGACCAGCAGAGGGATACAGAACCCGAAGCTGATGAGCGTCGCCGCCCAGAGGGCCTGGATCGTGCCTGTGAGGTTTGCCAGCGTCGTGGCACTGTAGAGCAGCGCCTGTGCACCGCCCGCCAGCAGGGCCAGCCCGCCCACGACACCCGCCAGATTTGTCAGTGCGTTCCGGACGTTCATGACCGGGAAGGCCATCGTGTGGGCGGTGTAGCCGTATTCCTGCGCGGCCAGCTGCGGGCTGGGGTGCTTTTCGGACGTGGAGACCGCCTTGATCGTATCACCGTAGGTGAATTTGTGCTGGAACACAATGCTCATCATGACAAAGAGCACGAACAGCAGCATCAGCAGTCCGGTGCCGGTGTAGCTCAATTCGCCGTCCCGCACAAACACGGCCAGCACGCCGCAGGCCGCCAGCAGCAGCAGGCATTTGCGGCAGAACTCGTCCCGGTCCGCCACGGCGCAGTGCCTCTTGCGCAGCAGGCAGACGGAGAGTGCCAGCCCCAGATTCGTAACAGCGCCCGCCAGTGCGGTGCCGACGGCCAGCGCCGTGACCGACATGCCCGCCGCCAGAAATGCCAGCATCAGCTGCGGCAGCGCTAGGCAGAACGGTGCCACCGTGCCGCCCACGACCCACATGGGCAGCCCAAGCAGGGCGCAGCACCAGGTAGTGCACCGCCCCGCCAGCCGACTGCCCACCGCTGTAAACAGCAGGCCGAGGGCGTAGACTAATAAAGTTGCAACTAAAATTTTCATCATTGTATCGTAGGGGCGGATTCCCTATCCGCCCGTGGCCGTGCGCGGCGGGGAAAACCTCCCAAGCGCACAGGAAATGCGCCCTGCGGGCTGCCGTGAATATTCTATCTGTCTATTATAGTAAAGGAGACATCTCATGAAACAGTGGCTGAAAGACGCAGTGTTCTATGAAATCTACCCCCAGAGCTTCTATGATACCAACGGCGACGGCATCGGTGATTTGCAGGGCATTATTGCTAAGCTCGACTATATCAGGGATCTGGGCTGCAATGCCCTGTGGATCAACCCCTGCTTTGATTCGCCGTTCAAGGATGCGGGCTATGATGTGCGCGACTACAAAAAGATCGCCCCGCGCTACGGCACGAACGAGGACGCCGCCGCGCTGTTCAAGGCCGCGCATGAGAAGGGCATCCGTGTGCTGTTCGACCTGGTGCCCGGCCACACGAGCGAGGAACACCCGTGGTTCAAGGCCAGCTGCAAGCCCGGGCACAACGAATACTCGGACCGCTTTATCTGGACGGATTCCTGCTTTGCCTCCGGCGACGGGATGCCGTTCATCGGCGGCGAGACCGAACGCAACGGCACATATATCCTGAACTTCTTCAAATGCCAGCCTGCGCTGAACTACGGCTATGGAAAGATCAACCAGAAGTGGCAGAAGCCCACCGACGACCCCGCCTGCGTGGCGACGGTGGAGGCAATGAAGGACGTCATGCGATTCTGGCTGGACATGGGCTGCGACGGCTTCCGCGTCGATATGGCGTCGAGCCTTGTAAAGAATGACACTAAGAACAAAAAGTACACCTGCAAAATCTGGCGCAATATCCGGGATATGCTGGACGTCGAGTATCCCGAGGCCGCGCTCATCGCCGAGTGGAACGGCCCGCGTATGTCGCTGAAAAACGGCTTTGACATGGACTTTTATCTCAATTGGCAGGGCAACGGCTACAACTGGCTCATGCGCCACTATGACGGTGCGATGGACTCGAACCCGCACAACATCGGCAAGGCGTACTTCTGCAAGAACTCCGGCACCGGCATTGACAAATTCCTGGACGAGTACCTGCCGGCCTACAAGGCCACCCACAAGGACGGTCTGTGGTGCTTCATCACCTGCAACCATGACACGATCCGCCCCTCCGCGGGCCTGACGACTGACGAGCTGCGGCTGGCCTACGCGACAATTTTCACGCTGCCCGGTGCACCCTTCGTCTACTACGGTGACGAGATCGGTATGCGCTATCTGCCGCTGCCCACCAAGGAGGGCGGCTACTTCCGCACGGGCTCCCGCACGCCGATGCAGTGGGACGACACGGCCAACCACGGCTTCTCCACCGCCGACGCACAGGATATCTATCTGCCTGTGGACACTGCCGCCGATGCGCCCACTGTGGCCGCTCAGGCGGACGACCCCGACAGCCTGCTGAACAGCGTGAAGTCGCTGCTGGCTTTCCGTCATGCACACGCCGACCTGAACGCAGACGCGCCGTTCAAGGTGCTGTACGCACCCAAGGCGAAGGACGACTACCGCCCGTTCGTCTGGCAGCGCGGCAATCTGATCTGCGCCGTCAACCCGGCGGGTGTCTCCATCGAGCTGCCGCTGGAGCTGGCCGAGGATCTGAAAATTCAGTACACCATCGGCAAGGCGGAGATCGTCAACGACACGCTGTCCCTGGGCGCACAGAGCTTTGCTATTTTGGGATAAGGCTGAAAGACGCCGCTTCTGACGGATACAAAAAATCGCAGCCCCGATTTCATCATCGGGACTGCGATTTTTACTTTTACAGCGTTTTCAGCAGCACCTCGTCCATGCTGCGCTTCGGCACGCAGTAGCCGCGGTTTTCATCGAGATAATACTTGACGCTGCCGTCCTGCATTTTGACCAGCTTGCTCGCGTGCGTCGGGTAGCCCAGTGCGACCATGTAGCACAGGCGCACGCCATCGGGCAGGGCCAGCAGCTTGGTCAGGGCCGGGCGGTCAATCGCGCCCATGATGCAGCTGCCTACACCGTGTGCCCAGGCTGCGGCGGTCAGGCTGCCCAGTGCCAGGCCGACGTCCACATCGGACGCGCCGGGCAGGTTGTCGTCCTGCAAAACCGCAATGAACGCGGTGGGCAGCTCGTCGGGTTTCGGCTGGCCCTGCTCGGGCGGCAGGTAGGCGGCCCAGTGTACCAGCGGCTGCACGGCGGCCACGGCGTCGGCACTCTGCACAACGATGTACCGCACGGTCTGGCGGTTGGCACCGCAGCTGGCTATCCGTGCCGCATCGACGGCCTCGGTCAGGATCTCCGGCGCAACAGGGCGCTGTTCAAAGCGGCGGTAGGTGCGGCGGGTGCGCAAAAACTCCAGCATATCCATGTGGGAACACTTCCTTATATAATATAGTGCAGCTCCTTGGCTCCCTCCCGGAAGGAGCCAAGTTTATTATACCAGCAGATAAATCAAGAATCAATAACCGTCGCCGTTTTGCCGATCCCCACCGTCGCCTCGGCGATCTTTTTCCAGCTGGCGCAGCCGCATACGCCGTCGGCAGTCAGGCCGAACCGCCGCTGGCACGCCTTGAGTGCGTTCTCCGTCGCATGGCCGAAGATGCCGTCCAGCGTGTTCGTCGTATAACCCAGCGCGTTCAGCGCGTCCTGCAAAATCAGCACGTAGGTATTGCGGCTGCCGCGCCGCACGGTGGGGTAGCCTGCCGTCGTGCTGCGGCACGCGGGCTTGCCGTACCGCCGGTCAAAATGTACCCAGGTGGGTGTCATCGACAGCGGCTCCACGTAACCCCACGCCCCGGTCCGCACAGCGGCGTTGTAAATTTTGCGGCGATTTGCGGCAGTGCTGCGCTGCCCCACGTCGAACGCCACGCCCGCATAGTGCTGGCTCGTCGTGCCGTGGCCGCCCTCCCAGATGCGGCGGAAGGCGTACCCCACCGGGATGCCTTTGCCGTACTTGCGGCGGGTCAGGTTCCATGCCTCCATGGCCGCAATGGTCGTCCAAAGCACCGGACTGTTGGATCTGCCCCGGAACTCCCGGACGGTCAGGGTCGTGCCGGTGCTGTATGGCATGGGGTCGTTCTCGCTCAGGCTGGAATAGGTGTAGACCTTGTTCTCGTAAGCATCATAGACCAGTAAGCGTGCCATCTCTCATCCCTCCTCGGTGCAGCTGTCGCAGGCAGTGTGGCTCTGGGCGCGGAGCGCGGCCCAAGTGGGCCGGTCTACGACGCCGTTCGTCTCAAGGCCCGCCCGCTGCTGCGTTTCTTTCACGGCGGCGGTGTCCTCCGGGCCGAAGAAGGCATTGTCGGTGACGTAGTCCTCCTCGCAGTAGAGTTGGGAGCGGTCGTTGACCCAGCCCTCGATGAGGCTGACGTCAGGCCCCACGCTGCCTTCCTTCATGGCCCGGCCCGGGTAGTCCGGCCCTTGCCCGGGATGCCGGTCAGGGTTGGGCGTAAAGGCCGCCAGCTGTAAGCTCAGAGCCTCCACCGCCGTCCACGTCTCGGCGTCGGCTGCGCCGGTGGCGGGCAGGCCCAGAAGCTCCTGTGCACTGGCGGTGGCGTCTGCCGTTTCCTGCGTGTACTGGCTGGAAAGCGCGGGGGACGCTACACTGTCGTAGTAGTAGGCGATGCGCTGCAAAAGCAGGGTGTAGTAGAGCACGGCGCTGCTGTCGCTGCCGATGGTCAGCGGCGTGCCGGGATAGGGCAGGCGCTTGAGGGTGACCACAGGCCCGGAGGAGCGGAGAGCCGAGGCTTTTCCGTAGAGCGAATCCCATGTTTTCCGGCCCACGATGCCGTCCACCGTCAGCCCAGCGAACCGCTGGTAGGCCCGGACGGCGGCCTCGGTGGCCGCGCCGAAACGGCCATCGATGGAGACGGAGGGGATGCTGCTCTGGTAGGCGCTCATGAGATAGAGGTAGAACTGCAGCTCCCGCACCGCTGTGCCGCTGGAGCCGCTGCGCAGCAGGCCCGGATATTCGCCGGGTCGCAGGCTGGACGAGAGCAGGCGGTTGGCGATGTCGTTGTAGACCTCGTAGAGCTTGTTCCACGTCGTGCGGCCCACGACGCCGTCACTGGCGAGGCCGAAGTAGGTCTGGAACCGCCGTACCGCTGCCGTCGTGGCCGGGCCGAAGATGCCGTCCACCGTCACATTGCTGAGGCTCTGGTAGACCGTCCGCGCGATCTTGAGCCAGAACTGCACCAGCCGGACGTTCTGGCCGCTGCTGCCTTGGCGCAGGGCAGTGCCGG
>OMCE01001267.1_pt1 | contig 10288 bp, 8 predicted proteins | sample 1644981 | NCBI WGS metagenome assembly OMCE01 (sample SAMEA103958151, study PRJEB25191) | human gut metagenome | reverse complement strand
TTGCGCCGAGTGCGCATCCTCGCGGAGCACTTTTATCGTATGGAGACACAGTTTCCTGCACGAAAAAAGGCGGAAGCGCCAGATACCTGACAGCTTCCACCCGATTTTTTCTATATTCTGATTGACGTTCACATTTATTTGCGTCCCTGCAGCGCCTGTGCGATATCTTCTCTCATATCGATAACCGCCTGTCTGGATGCGTCCGCATAGTTAGCCGCACCAAACTGTGCATATTTTTCCTGCTGATATGCTGCAATGATGCCGCGGGAAGAGTTGACAATCGCGCCAAGTCCGTCTTCATTGAAAAAGTGCACCAGATCAGCGCCCTTGCCGCCCTGTGCGCCGTAGCCGGGCACGAGAATGTAGGACTTCGGCATCACCTTGCGCAGCGCCTTGCCCATTTCAGGATAGGTTGCGCCAACAACCGCACCAACATTGCTATATTCGCTGCCCATGCACTCGCTGCCCCATTCGGCAACCTTTTCACCGACGATTTCATACAACGGTCTGCCGTCCACCAGACGATCCTGGAACTCACCACTGCTGGGGTTGGAAGTTTTTACCAGCACAAAAATGCCCTTATTTTCTTCTTTGCAGACCTTTATGAACGGATTGATGCCATCGGAACCCAGATACGGATTCACCGTTGCAAAATCCTCGTCAAAGGGTGCATAGCTCTTTTCTCCCACTACTACTTTTCCGAGATGGGCAACCGCATAAGCCTCAGAAGTGGAACCGATATCGCCGCGTTTTACATCGCCGATGACAACCAGACCTTTCTCTTTGCAGTATGCGACGGTCTTCTGGAATGCGATCAGACCTGCTACGCCGAACTGCTCATACATGGCGATCTGCGGCTTTACTGCCGGAATCAGATCCGCTACTGCATCCACGATGCCCTTATTGTACTGCCAGATCGCTTCTGCAGCGCCCTTTAACGTCTCGCCGTATTCCGCAAAAGCAGCTTTCTGAATCTGCTCCGGAATAAATTTCATCATCGGGTCCAGTCCGACAACGATTGGAGCATTTGTCTTTTTGATATTTGCAATTAACTGGTCAATCATATCTTTTTCTCCTTTTTGTTTTCCTGGCTTGCGTCAGTTTTCCAAGCTTCTGCTATGGTATCACATTCTGCTTCGGGCAACAAGTCCGGCGATGGGGTCTTCGATCAGTTTTTTGGAAAGTACCGCACCTGCGCCGGTCAGAAGCAGCGCCAGAATCAGAAACGCTGCGTTCGGCAGTCCGATCTGTACCCGCACCATGCCGAGCCCTTCTAAAATGACGGCATGCACCAGATAAATCTCATACGAATACCGATCCGTCCACAGCACAGCGTCCGAAATCCGACCGCCGATTCCTTTCCTGCAGAACCGAAAGCCGCTGCCTGCAAGCAGTAACATGCCAAAGCACCACGACCACCAAATAAACGAATCCGTCTGCGCCCTGCCAAGAGCCAAACCCGCACCTGCTGCCGCAATCATGCCGATATAGACAAGCAACTGCACGCCGATACGCCTTCCCGCCTGATGGATCTCCCAGACCAACATACCGAGCAGAAAATAATGCAGGTAGTAAAAAATCATCATGTAATCACCGTATCCGGTTTTTACCCACAAATACCGCAGAATCAATGCCAGTACATAGCAGAAAAACGCGCTCGTACAGCCGCGGATCAGGCGCACAAAGACCGGCACAAGCAGATAAAATGCCATAAACAGGCTGATCGTCCAGGTTGCGCTCAGGTTTCCCCAAAAATCATTCGGTGCAGGGATCACGCTGTTTGTCAGGAAAAAATACCGAAGCCAGTACAGGCCCTGCGGGTCTGCCGGAATATCCTTTAAAATCAGCCCGTGCAGCAGGATGTTATAAAGGATCACCCCATAATACAGCGGAAGAATCCGCACCAGACGTTTTTTATAATAGGTCAGCAGTTCTTTTTTTCCAGCCGTCTGGAGCTTTCTGTCACAGCAGGCGAGATAGCCGCTGAGGACAAAAAAGAGATACACACCCCCCCGCCGCTCCCTGATTGGCAAGCCACGCGGCTTTTCCCGTCGCTCCCAGCCTCGGTGCAAGGTGGGTGATAAACACTCCGATACAGGCAAGCGCCCTCAGAAGCTGAATGTGTTCGTATTTTTGTTTCATATTCTTCCAATGCTCTGCATCAAAAACCGGAACATCGCTGCGTAGGTTGCACCATCATAATGCAGTCCGTCTGCCTGCGTGGTATATCCGCTGCCCGTCAGAAACACATACAGATTCAGTCGTCCGATTCTGGCATCCAGCCGGTTGTTTAACTGGTTGTTAAAATATTCTACCGCCCAGTTGCGTTTTCCGTATTCGTTTTCCCCGACCGGACCGACCGAGGCGAAGTACACCGTCGCACCTTTCGAAATCCAATCCTGTGCATATCGGTTAATCGTCGTAATATAATCGTTGTGTCGTGATAAATCATTGACGCCGTAATTGAGAATAATCACTGAGCCGGGCGTCACATACTGGTCGACGTCCTTTTTCGCCTGGGCGGTGGAAAGCCAGTCCACGCCACCTCCAAAGCATGCCACAAAGGCCGTACCAGGCCATGCTGCCGTTCCACCGACTGCATTCGCCATCTGTCCCGTGCGGGAGTCCCCGACGAAGATGACGTTGCCGCTGCCCGCCGGAAGGGGGGCTTTCTGCTCAGCCTGCGCCTGATCCAGTGCCGCCTGCTGTACTGCTGCCTGCTGCATTGCTGCCTGCTGCGCCAGTGCCGCCTGCTGCGCTGCCATTGCCGCCGCTGCTGCTTGGGCCTGTGCCACCTGCTGTTTCACCGCTTCCGCCTGTGCAGCAAGCGCTGCCGTCATCGCTACATCCACGCAGACCGGCTGGCAGGCTGTCTGTGTGATATAGCCGATCGCATTTCCATAGACAATCTGGTACATGTCACTTTTCCCGCTGCCGGTCTGCCCGCATACGTTGACCGTCGTGCCGGCCGGTAAAATACCAAGTGCTGCAGAGGTTTTATCCGCCTGCTGCGTCACCGTTTTTTCTTCCCCGACGACTGCTGCCATCGTAACCGGCGTCACTTTTTTTCCGGATGCTGCCTGTACCGTCATCGATATCGACAATCCGAGACAAAGGCACAACGCCAGACAGCAGATACGGGCGATCGCGCCGCCGAAAACCATTTTTCTGATTTTTACACGTTTCTCCATAGTCATTCCCTACATTTCTTTCTAAGCAGCCATGCGACTATACTGTCCTGTCCGTGTGTGTGGAGCTACCGCGTCTGCAGAAATACCGCTTCCCGCTGTGCCTTTTCATCGTCCGGATACAAAGCAAGGTACTGATCCATCGCAAGCTTCGCCTTGTCGTACTGCCCAAGGTATTCATACGCTACCAGTTCGTTGAACATCAGCGACTGCGTCGCCGTATTGCCCTCTACTTCCAGCCCCGCCTGGAACGCTGCAAGCGCCGCTTCATAATCGCCGCCCTTTAATTTGCAAAGTCCGAGCTGATTGTACAAAGACGCGTCCGGCGTTTTGTTCTGCAGGTAGGTGTTATAGACACTCGCCGCATAATTGTAGTCACCGAGCGCCTCATAGGTCTGACCGAGCAGGGACGCTGCTTCCGCACCGCCGTTTTCCTGCGCCTTTTCCAAAGAGGTACGGGCCTGCTCATAATCGCCCAGGTAGTAACTGATTCTGCCGAGATCGAAATCCGAAATCCGCTTCCTGTCGCCGTCCAGAACATTTTCCAGATAGGATTTTCCAAGATCGTCCTGTCCGTATTTGCTGCAGCTGCAGAAAATATCAATCCGGATGTCGTAATCGTTCGGCGCAGCCTCAACCGCCTTATCAAAATCGGCTTTCGCAGCGTCCGTACTGCCCTGCTCCAGCTCCATGGTTCCTTTTAAGTACCAGGCGGTCTTTTCCCCGGGCTTCAGATCCGTGATTGCCTGATAAACATGGATCGCTTTGTCGACCTGTCCGTTCCGATAATAGGCGGTCGCCAGATAATAGTTGATGTCATAATCCATCGCATCCGGACGCGGGCTGCTCTGCCCCAGCGCCTTTTCAAAGCTCGCCGCTGCATTCTCATAATCTGTCATGCCCATGTAAGCCAGCCCCTGCCCTCTGTAAACCTGACGCAGATCCTCTTTATTCAGAGCTGCCGCCTCGAAGCAGGTCAGCGCGCCCTCATAGTCCATCTGCTCCACCAGCGCAATTCCCTGCGAAAGATTGTCCTCCTTCGCAGCACCGCAGCCGGTAAGGAGCGCGCACGCCAGAAGCGCCGTCGCGAACACAATGCAGATCTGTCTATCCTCTCTGTCTTTTTGTTTCTCTTTCTTCACGTTTCCTCCAGTCCGTACGCAAAGCCCCTGTATGCCGTTTTATTCCTGCACCAGAAGGATTTCATCCATGCGGACCCCGCTCTCGCCAAAGAACAGCGTCAGCTGGTTTTCCCCGCTTTCCGGGAAGCTTATCGTTACCGCACGCTCTATGATCTTGTTGTCGGTTCCGTTAAAGGTCGTCGTCTGCTGCAGGACGCCGTTGACAAAAATGGAAACCGGCAGCTGCGCAAACGGATTTTCTCCGGAATGCATTTTAAAAATCATCTGATAGCTGCCTGCTTTGGAGACGTCCAGCAGATACCCGGCGCGCACGCCCTTCTGGGTACTCAGCTTTGTCAGATCGAGCTTTGTCTCTTTTTCTACTTTCTGGCTTGCGATCACATTTCCTGCCATCGCATCCTTTGCCGGATTGTTAATTTCTTCACATATATCAAATTCCCGATCACAGAAACGGTTCATCACCGGAGAACGCATCAGAAAATGACAGATATTCTTTGCATTTCTGACCAGCTGTCCCCTTGTGAGCCGTCCATCTGCCAGGCCCTCCATCGTGTTGTCATTTGCAGAGTTCGAAGCAGAATCCGAAACAACCATGTAAACGTCGTTCTGGGCGCGCACCATCGGAATCGTATTGCTCTGGGAGCCTTCCTCGCCTTCCTCGTTCATCTTCGCCCACCAGTCGGTCATTACCACGCCCTGGTAGCCCCAGTCTTTCCGCAAAATCGTCGTCAGCAGGTCGTAGTTGCCTGCTGTCCAGATTCCGTTGATCGGTCCGTAGGTAGACATAATGCTGTAGGCATGTCCTTCTTTTACTGCGATTTCAAAGCCTTTTAAATAGATCTCGCGCAGCGCACGTTCGGAAACAACGCCGTTTGCATCGTGCCGCTTAAATTCCTGGTTATTTCCCGCAAAGTGTTTAATCGTTCCGGTCACGCCATATTTTCCCATGCCCTTTAACTGAGCTGCAGCCATCGTACCTGCCACACAGGGGTCTTCCGAAAAATATTCAAAGTTTCTGCCGTTTAACGGATTGCGATGAATGTTCATGCCAGGCCCCAGCAGCGTGTCAATCTGATTCTTGCGCAGCTCCATTCCTTCCATCTCATAAAGCTGTTCCACCAGCTCCGGATTAAAGGTGCAGGCAAGCAGTGTGCCGTTTGGCAGGGAAAAGGCGATGGTTCCGCAGTCCATACGGATTCCGGAGGGTCCATCCGAGCAGCCCGCAACCGGGATTCCAAATGCCTTTAAGGAATCCGTCACACCGCCGAATGCAGATGCAATGCCAGGTGTTGCCTTCGGAGAGCACATGCCCTCTCCCCGGACCAGGCATGCCAGATCTTCGTCCGATAACTGGGATAAAAACTGTTCCAGCGTCACCTTTTTATCACAGACATCCGCTAACTTCCAGCCCTGATCGCCGATGCAGGCCTCTGCCTCCGGGCGTTCTGTCCGGATTCTTTCTGCCAGATCGACGCTCCGCAGAGGCGCTGCCTGTTTTCCGATTTCCAGAACCGGCTCTCCGTCTGTGCCCTTTTTGCCTGTTTCGACCGGAACCAGACGCTCATATGGCTGTACCGGTGCAAGCGCCTCTTCCAGTCTGGAAATGACGCACAGCTCGTCTAACTGCACCTCGCAAACCTTTTTCGCGCTGCGGACATCTGTTCCGACATAGATGCCATAGGCGCCAGCTTCCAGCACCCAACAGGATTTCTCCCCGGTTACGCCGCTGTCATCATAGGATGCACTCTTTTCCAGGGAAACGACGAGATTTACCTCCTCCCCCTCTCCTGGCGTAAGCAGCTGCGTCTTGTAAAAGCTGTTTAGATTCCGGACAGGCTTGCCAAGCTTTCCCTGAGGCGGGCAGACATACACCTGCACGACTTCTTTTCCGGCAGTCTTTCCGATGTTTTTAACCAAAACGGTAAGTTCTGCTTTCGTACCGTCCGTTCTTGTATTCAAAACCTCCACGGAAAAATCCGTATAAGACAGACCAAAGCCGAAGGGATAGCTTACTTTTTCCTTTGCAAAGGTTTCAAAATAACGGTAGCCAACGTAAATATCCTCTGCATACACATTGCATACAGCATCTCCAAAATTATCCGTAGACGGATAATCCGAAATATCTGCTGCGATCGTATCGCTCAGCTTACCACAGGGGTTCACTGCGCCGGTCAGGATATCTGCCGCCGCGTGTCCGCCCTCCTGACCGCCCTGCCATACATACAAAACTGCCTGGGGCTGGTAGCGGTCCACCCATTTCATATCGATGATATTGCCGACGTTTAACACAACGGCAGTCCGTTTAAATGCGCTGCAGACGGTTTTGATCAGCGCCTCTTCCTCTGCTGTCAGCAGATAGCTTCCCGGCTCTGCACTGTTGTCCATGTCCTCGCCTGCTGTTCTGCCCAGCACAACAACAGCAAGATCAGAGGATGCTGCCGCTTTCTGTGCAAGTGCCTCGCTGACCGGCATTTCCTTCTGGCTCCAGGGCTCCTGCGCCCAGCCTTCTCCCATATCAAAGGGATTTTCCCGGATCCAGTCCTGATAAACCGCTTCCAGCTCTTCGTTGACAGAAATATCCCTGCATTCCTTTAAGCTATCCAGGATATTTGTCACATAGGGAGCATTTACCATACCGCCCGATCCGGTTCCGCTCTTATAATAGGTAAAGGCAATCCGTCCAAACACGGAAACTGTCTCTCCTTTTCGGATCGGAAGTGCCTCTTTCTCATTTTTTAAAAGAACACATCCCTCTGCTGCCGTCTGTCTTGCCAGGGCAGCGTACTGATCGTAATCCAGTGTAAATCTCATAATGTTTTCCTCCATTTTTTTTGTTCCTGCATATGTAAAACAGAGTCCTGCTCCGCCTGCAGCGGGTTGCACAGACAGCACATCTGTCACATTGTTTTGCGCAGCCCTTTGGGATAATGATTTTTTAAAATCCCGCCTGCCAGCTTTCCCCAGCCGAGGCTGTATCCATCTATGCAGACCAGCTGCCAGCCCTTTTCCCCGTCTTTGGAAAGCGTCATGCCGTTGATCCACTGCCTTGCCTCCTGGCTATCACCGGAAAGGTTGCAGCAATGCACTGCATCTTTGGGCGAAAGCGAAAGTGCCAGCGCATGTGCCGGTTCAAACCGCCCTTTTTTCATCGTGCCCAGATGCAGTCCCGGACGCAGCACCTTTAAGCCTTTTAAAGCCGGCATGTCCTTTGGTGCAAGATAAAGCTGGTCGCCGAACAATAAAAAGATTCCATCAAACTGCTTCTTCAGGCTTTCTCGTTCAAATTCTTTCCATGCAGCAAAATCCTTGGGTGCAATTCCTTTCTGGATTCCATACAGGCTGCGCGCCCGGTATCCCTCCGGCACTTCCCCTGTTTTTTCAAGCACCGCCAGAAAATGTCCTTCTCCATGCAGCTTATGGGGCCAGAGACGAATGGTCTTTTCCATTCCGTCCGGGACGGGCTCGGTTCCCGCCCAGTCCGGTCTGCCCGGCTCCATACCGTCATAACGGTGCGTCTCTTTTATGGAAAATTCCGGATGCCGCAAAAGGAATCGTGCAACACTGCCTTCATCCTCCTGTAGCGCAAACGTACAGGTCGAATATACCAGCCTGCCGCCTTTTTTCAGCATTGCGGCAGCTTCGTCCAGCACGCTGTCCTGCCGCTTTGCACACAGCTCCACGTTTTCGGGACTCCATTCGCTGCAGGCTTCCTCGTGCTTTCGGAACATCCCCTCACCGGAGCAGGGGGCGTCCACCAAAATTTTATCGAAATATTCCGGGAAATAAGCGGACAGTCGCTCCGGGCTTTCGTTCGTCACAACTGCATTGGTCAGTCCCATCCGCTCCACATTTTCCGAAAGAATTTTTGCCCGCGCCGGATGGATCTCATTGCAGATTAAAATACCTTTTCCCTGCATCGCAGCACCGATCTGGGTGCTTTTCCCGCCGGGGGCAGCGCACAGATCCAGCACATAATCCCCCGGCTGTACGTCCAGATATCCGACAGGCGCCATCGCGCTCGCTTCCTGAATATAATAAACACCAGCCTCGTGATACGGGTGCTTGCCCGGTGTATCCTCTTCGCTGTAATAAAAACCGTTTTTCTCCCATGCAACCGGCGTCAGATGAAACGGCGATTTTTCCATAAATTCCTCCCGGTCCGTTTTGCGCGGATTGAGCCGCAGCGACTGATAATGACCGGATTCATAGCTCTGCAGAAATGCTTCGTATTCCTCTCCCAGCATTTCCTGCATGCGCGTCAAAAACGCGGACGGCAGATTCATAATATTCCTCACTTTAATTCATGATTTATCCTTATCATAAACCAGGCGCGTAAACTGCGCAAGATTATTGTTTCCGTTCACCCGCTTCCTCTGTCTCCAAACCCGGTTCGTCCTCCGGCACTTCTTTCACCATGAATCGAATCATGTTTTCCTGAATTTTGTCCATCAGCTTTTCCATCCGCTTCTGTTCCTCGTCCGAAATACCTTCCATGCAGACGCTGTAGAGGTCTTTTTCCACGCGCAGCAGCTCTCCGGAAAGCTTCCTGCCTTCCTCTGTCAGGAGCAAGCGGTTCTTTTCTTTCTTTTCGCTGCTTTTTTCCTTTTTGTCCGCCGTGCGCTCTTTTTTCTCCGCTGTGCTTTCTATCCTGTCGGCGGGCTTTTCCTTTGCACTCTTTTCCTTAACCGGCTTTTCCGGCGCGATCAGCTTTTTGCGTTCCAGCTTCTGCATCGCAAGAAACAGCCTCGGCTGTCCGACTCCGGCGATTTCCCCGAGCCTGCGTGCGCTGTAGCAGGCGCTGCACTGGGCGAGGGCACACAGCAAAAGCGCCTCATCCAACGTCAGCATATTTTTCTGCGCCGCCAGATCCAGCTCATATTCATACAGCCTGCGGAACCGGTACTGCCCGATCACTGCGCCGTTTCCTTCCACTTCTTCCCGGGTAATCCGCCTGCGCTCTTCCCCCAGCTTCTTGCTTCCCGGAAGCACGCCGCCGTCCTTTGCCGCAGCCCATAAAAAGCTGTAGACCTGCAGCCGGATATCGGCATAATCTTTATCCTCGTAAACGTCTTTATAAAACTCGTTATAATACTCGAAAATGTTGCTCTTCATCCGCACCGTATTCGTGATGCTCGCTCCCTGGCTGACCAGGCTGCCGCGGCGCTTCAGATAATAATAAATCGGCACCTGCAGGGCAAAAAAGCTCTCCGCATGGCGGATATATTCCAGATTAAACAAAAAGTCCTCACACCAGCTGATGGAGGTATCCATCCGGATATGATATTCTTCGATGATGCTCCTGCGGTACATTTTGTTCCAGAGTACGCCGTAATAAAAATCCGCCGGATTTTCAATCATATAGGAAGCAAACTCCTGACGGCTCATCACCTTGTCCTCTTCGATGTCGCCCTTCTGCGCCAGCCTTTCCCCGGAAACCCGGTAAAAGTCAGAAATGACCATGTCGCAGTTATATTCCTCCATCGAACGCACCAGAAGCCTTGTCGCCTCCGGCACGATCCAGTCGTCGCTGTCCAAAAACTGAAGAAACGTTCCCCGCGCCAGCTCCAGTGCCTGATTTCTCGTATCCGACACGCCGGTATTTTCTTTATGGACCACACGTACCCGGCCATCCTGCTGTGCATAGGCGTCACAGATTTCGCCGGATGCATCCTTACTGCCATCGTCCATCAAAAGCAGCTCAAAGTCGCGGTAATCCTGACTTAAAATGCTGTCCACACAGCGTTTCAAATATTCCTGTGCATTGTATACAGGAACAATAATGCTTACCTTCGGTTCCATACAATTTCCCCCATTTTCGGTCAAAATTAGGTGCTTTTCTTTAGGCTACTATCTGTTATCAGAAAAGTCAAGACGAACAAAATCTGCAGCGTGCAGCTGCGCCCTAAAAAAGAATGTGCCTTGGCACATTCTCGCGCCGAGGCGCGGTTGCTTCGGCAA
>OMCE01001260.1_pt1 | contig 10330 bp, 9 predicted proteins | sample 1644981 | NCBI WGS metagenome assembly OMCE01 (sample SAMEA103958151, study PRJEB25191) | human gut metagenome | reverse complement strand
ATTTATACTCCGCGGCGCTTCCATATTTTTATGCGCCGCACCACCATTTCGCATTTCGCATTTCTAATTTCTCATTCAATCGAGGCTTTCAATCGTAATCAAGGGGGCAGAACGCCCCAAGGGCTAACCCTTAAACTCATTTTTTCTATTATAGCCCATAAAATAATTTTTTGCTTGCAAGATATACCCAGCTTTGCAGAATCATGTTAGAATAAAATAAGAAAAGCAAATCATTGGCAAATCAGGATCCCCTGTCAAGTCAAATGGCGGGTCCATCCCGCTTTACCTTTCATCCAAAGGAGGTACCCCGAAATGGAAATCAAAAAAATTCTCGTACCGGTCGATGGTTCGGATGCTTCAAAGCACGCTTTCAAAATGGCGATCGATGTCGCAAAGGTTCATGGCGCTAAGCTCGTCGTCACCTGCATCGCTGATGTCAGCGAGGCCGCCTATCCGATCATGGGTGTCACTTTGGATAAAAATGGCTTCATCAATATCAAAGCCAAGGCAGAAAGACTGCTCGCTGCGCTGAAGGAAGAGATCCCGATCGAGCTTGACTATGAAGAGATCGTAGAGACTGGCGTCCCGGGTGCCGCTATTACGGAGATCGTAGAGCAGCAGGGCATCGATATGGTCGTCATCGGCAACAGCGGCAAGGGCGCTGTCTCCTCCTTCGTCATGGGGAGTGTCAGTCAGTATGTCATCCACCACGTCAAATGCCCGGTACTTGTCGTGAAATAAACCAATAAAAGGGGCTGTGAAGAAATGAGGATTCATTTCTTCACAGCCCCTTTTGGTTTCTAAAAAGTCGAGCCCTTTTTCAGTGAAAGGAAAGTCGGCCCATGGTGCGACGGCCCAACGCCGTCAATCACTCATACATCACCTTTTCAAGGCAAAGCCCGCAGGCAGGCGCGGTGAAGCCGGCGCGGGTGCGATCGCGAGCCGCGAGGATATCTTCCATCTCAGAGGCTCTCCTCTTCCCCTCGCCCACTTCGACAAGCGTCCCCACGAGGATACGGATCATATTCTGCAGGAAGCCATCCCCGATGAAATCCATGACCAGCTCTCCCTCCGTCACGTGAAGAGAGATCTCCTTCACATCACGCACACAGGACTTCTTCATGTGCCGATTTCCACAGAAAGACTTGAAATCGTGCCTGCCCTCCAGAAGATGCGCGGCCTCTTCCATGGCGGGAATATCGAGCGCTTCTCCCAGCTGCCACACATAGCGCCGCGTGAATACGTTCTTTTCACTGCCGGTGCGAATGCGGTAACGATAGAATTTTCCAGTCGCAGAGAAACGGCTGTGAAAACGCTCACCCGCTATCCTCATGCGCGACACACCGATGTCATCCGGCAGAAGACGGTTCAGCTCATCCTCCAGCTGCCTGACGGGCAGCGCCACAGAAAGCTGAACATTCGCACACTGTCCGCGCGCATGGACTCCGGCATCTGTCCGTCCTGCGCCGATGACCTGCACCTCTTCGCCCGTCAGCTTCCTGAGTGCCTTTTCCAGCTTGCCCTGGATCGTCTCTTCCGTGCGTGTCTGCCGCTGCCAGCCTTCGTAGCGGCTGCCATCATAGGAAACGATAAATGAATAGTTTGCCATAACGTTTCTCCTTACGAAATCAGAATGAGAAGTTTAAAAGCAGGGATTAGTAGCTAGGGATTAGGGATTAGACTAGGAGACAGAGAGCCATCAGACATCAGACATCAGAGCTCTGACTTCTATTCTCCGGCCTTCGGGCATTGCCCATATATATTCGCTGCGAAGCCGCCCCCTTCATTCCTAATTCCTCACTGCTAATTCCTCATTCGCACAAAGCTTTCATGCAGAATCAGTGGACGGCACGCCCCAGGGGCTAACCCCGAAAGGAACGCACCACTCATAGGGCATTCAAATATCCGGCATTATATAGAATAACTTATTCGTTATTTATATAAAACTCTTCGGCGCATCCTCATTTTATGCGCCGCACCTTCACTCCTCACTCCTAATTCCTCACTCCTCACTTTGAGTCAAAGCGTTTAACAGCTTTGTTGCCTCATATCCAGTCACACCAGTCCCTTGATCACCTGTTTCCCTACCGCTTTGTACACCGCGAGAAACAGTCCCACTTCCATGGGGAAGCAAAGAAGATTCTTGATGACGCGGGACAGGAAGATGGCCGAAGCCGCCTTGTCATAGTAGAGGACCAGCCAGAGGGTATTGAGGCCCAGATGGATCAGAAGCATGACAAGAAGAAACGGCACACAAACATAGGGAAATCGGATCTCCTTATGATAGAAAAACCATCCAAACAGAAAGCCTGTCAGAAAATCAGACAGCGTGAAGCCGGGGAAGAAAATGCTCGTCCCGATGATCGCAGTACCGATGAGATTATCCAGCGCGCCCACCAGCCCTGCTTTCCACGGTCCGTAGAAAGAACCGGCGAGTGCGATGGGCAGAAATCCGAAGGTGATGCGCACAAAGGGCGTCTGGATGGCAAAGACGTAGGACAAAAGCATGGCAAGCCCGGTCAGAATGCCGAGCACGACCAGCTCATGAATTTTATTTTTAGGCATGAAAAAAGACCTCCTCCTACTTGACTTGCTACAGGAGGAAGCCTTCTGCAGCAGCGGGATGCAGCTTCCGTACCGCGAGACGGGATGGCGATGACGGACTCATCGCATTCTGTCTCTTCGTCCGAGTGACAACTCCCTGTCCACTCGGCACTTCACGCACGGAAGCTTACTCTGCCTGATATTTTTAATTAGTACAGCTTTGCACCGGCCGGGATATGACGATCGACCATGAGGAGGTGGAGCTTTTCTTCGCCCTCTTCCTGATGGATGGCCGAGAGAAGCATGCCGCAAGAGTCGATCCCCATCATCTTCCGTGGCGGAAGGTTTGTGATCGCGATCAGTGTCTTGCCGACCAGTTCTTCCGGTTCATAGTAAGCATGAATGCCGGAGAGAATGATACGGTCTTCGCCCGTGCCATCGTCCAAAACGAACTTGAGGAGCTTCTTGCTCTTCGGCACAGCGCTGCATTCCTTGACCTTGACGGCGCGGAAGTCAGACTTGCTGAAGGTATCGAAATCTACGAAATCCTGGAAGAGAGGTTCGATCTCTACCTTGGAGAAATCAATGGCTTCTTCTGCCTCTTCCATATCAGCCGCTGCGGCTTCTGCCTCTTTAGCGACCTTCTTCTCGAGCGCCGTTTCCGGTTTCATCGCCGGGAAGAGGAGGATGTCGCGAATGCTTGCAGAATTCGTCATCAGCATGAAGAGACGGTCAAGACCGATACCGAGACCGCCGGTCGGAGGCATACCATATTCGAGAGCCGTCAGGAAATCTTCATCGATCGGATGCGCTTCATCATCACCGTGCTTTCTTTCCTCGACCTGCATCTCGAAACGCTGTCTCTGGTCGATCGGGTCGTTCAGCTCGGAGTATGCGTTACACATCTCCCATGTGTTGATGAAGAGCTCGAAACGCTCAACCTTTGTAGGGTCTGAAGGCTTCTTCTTCGTAAGTGGTGAGATCTCGATCGGATGATCCATGATGAATGTAGGCTGGATCAGCTTCTCCTCACAGAACTCCTCGAAGAACAGGTTCACGATGTCGCCCTTCTTGTGGCGCTCCTCGTACTCTACGTGATGCTCGTCAGCGATCTTCTTCGCCTCAGCGTCATCAGCAACCTGGTCAAAATCAACACCTGTATATTTCTTGATAGCGTCAACCATAGTCAGACGCTCAAATGGCTTGCCAAAGTCGATCTCGATTCCGTTGTATGAGATCTTGGTGCTTCCACATACCTTCTCTGCGAGGTAACGGAACATGGACTCTGTGAGCTCCATCATACCATAGTAATCTGTGTATGCCTGGTACAGCTCCATCAGAGTGAACTCAGGGTTGTGACGTGTGTCAACACCCTCGTTACGGAATACTCGTCCGATCTCGTATACTCTCTCAAGACCGCCGACGATAAGTCTCTTCAGGTAGAGCTCAAGTGATATACGGAGCTTTACATCCTCATTGAGTGCATTGTAATGTGTCTCAAATGGTCTGGCTGCGGCACCACCGGCATTGCTGACCAGCATAGGTGTCTCAACCTCCATGAAGTCACGTCCTGCCAGGAAGTTACGGATCTCCTTTAATATCTGTGATCTCTTGATAAATACTTCCTTGCTGTCCTGGTTCATGATGAGATCCACATATCTCTGACGATATCTCATATCTGTATCTGTCAGTCCGTGGAACTTCTCAGGAAGGATCTGGAGTGACTTAGAGAGAAGTGTGATCTCCTCTGCATGTATGGATATCTCACCAGTCTTTGTTCTGAATGCATATCCCTTAACTCCATATATATCACCGATATCTGACTTCTTGAAGTCAGCGTATGACTCCTCACCGATCTGATCTCTTGCAACATACACCTGAATGTTGCCCTTAAGATCCTGAATGTTACAGAAAGAAGCCTTACCCATGACACGCTTGAACATCATACGTCCTGCGATGCTCACATTGATAGGTGAAGCATCCATGATGGCTCTTCTCTCATTGTAATCGTTGTTTAAAACTTCTCTCTTCTCTGCCTCTTCAAGGTCCTCAACTGAAGGTGTCTGTCTACCAGCCAGAAGCTCTGCCTCATGTGCTGTGTACATCTCCTTCACATCTGCACTGTGCTGCTGCACATCATACTTTGTTATGACAAATGGATCCTTGCCTGCCGCCTGAAGGTCTGCCAGCTTCTCGCGGCGCACCATCTGCAGCTTATTAAGATCCTGATCTTTTCCCTTGTTATTCTGCTCTGCCATCTTCTCTTACAGCTCCTGTCTCTTAATATCAAGTACCCTGTACTTAAACTCTCCGTCCGGTGCCTCCACCAGAACCTCTTCGCCAACCTTTGCACCCTTGAGTGCCATTCCAACAGGTGACTCATCTGAGATCTTGTTGTTCATGATATCCGCCTGTGATGAACCAACGATATCGTACTCGATCTTCTCATCGAACTCGTAGTCATATACAACTACCTTACATCCGATACCTACAACTCCTGTATCGACCTCATCTTCGTCGACTACTTCTATATTCTTGAGCATGGCCTCGAGCTGCTCGATTCTTGCCTCGATGTCTCTCTGCTCGTCCTTGGCTGCATCGTACTCTGCATTCTCTGACAGATCTCCCTGCTCTCTGGCCTCTTTGATCTTAGCTGCGATCTCTCTACGTTTATTAACCTTCAGATTCTGAAGCTCTTCCTCTATCTTCTTGAGACCTGAATAAGTAACCACATTCTTCTTCTCTGCCATTGCCGCACATACCTCCTAAATATCATAAATTATTGACTCCACAGCTCAGCATTTCCGCATACTATGGTATAAAAAAATGCGGAAGATGGGACTTGAACCCACACGGTATTGCTACCACAGGCACCTGAAGCCTGCGCGTCTGCCAATTCCGCCACTTCCGCATGTTCACAACGAACGTTAATATAATATACTGTTTGCCTTGGTATGTCAACCACTTTTTTTGCATTTCCGCAAGCATTTTCCCATAAAAAAGGAAAAACATATATACCACATTTCCATGCATGTATATATGTTTTCCCGCAAATATATCTACTGCTTGTTATTACCTAACATATGCCATTACTTTTTGCTCTTGGCACTGGCGGTCTTGGAGTATGCTGACTGAGCAGCACATCCACCGTCGTTAACTGCCACTGCAGCGACCTTGTAATAGTATGTCTTGCCCTTTGCAGCCTTCTTGTCTGTAAAGCTGCATGATGATGTTGTACCGATCTTAGAGTACTTACCATTCTTCTTTGTTGCGCGATATACTACGTAGTTCTTCGCTCCTGTAACGCTACTCCACTTTACTGTGATCTTCTTGGCTCCGGTGTTAGATGCACCTGACATCTTTGGTGTACCTACAGCATGTGTATACACTGCCTTATACTGCTTTGCAGCTTCATAGTCAATGCTGCAGTTAACCCCGCTGACAATTGTCGATGGCTGTATAAAATATGTATACTCAAGCTTGGTCGTGAGCTTGCGGTCACTGAAGTTTGTTGACGTTGTCTGTCCCAGCCACTGGGTTGTGCCGAGAACAGGGTTCATTCTGTATACTGTGTAAGAATCTGCACCAGGCACCGCTGACCATGTAACTCTGACCTCGGATGTGGACTTTCTCACAGCCTTTACATTCTTAGCAAGAGGGATATAGTTGACGCTGACGGATGTCATCTCGCCCTGCTTCTTACCCTTGTATGGCACTACGTATGCAGAGTAATACTTAATACCCTTACTGCTGCTTCCTGTATTCTTGAACTTGTATGTATTTCTGGCTGCAGATTTGATCACTGCAACCTGCTCAAGCTTATTTGTGTAGTTATTTCTCGCAAATATCTTGTAGCCTGAAGCTCCCCAGACTCTGTTCCACTTGAGATTGGTGTATATCGTCAGGTTTTTCTTGTCTTTGCTTGCAGATACCGTGGATGAGACAGCCTCAAGCTCTCTCACGCTCTCTGTGTATCCGGTCTGGAGCCATTTGTATGTCACGTTCTCACAAATGACCTTTCCGCCTGAAACACTCTGGCTCTTAAGCTTGAATGAATACTCAGCGCCAGATGCAAGTCCCTTGATGGTGCATGATGTTCCCTTTGTCGCAACAGCTCTCTTATATCTGTCTCCCGATATATCGGATCTCATATACCAGACTTCATACATATTTGCTCCGGCTGCCTTATCCCATGTGAGCTTTACTGAGCTCTTTGTGTTCTGAACCGCTGTGAGCTCCGTGGTACCCATGAGTATCTTTACGCCGCGGACCTCACTTGCAGTTCCCTTTGAAACCGCTCTGGTAGAGGCATCATAATACTTTGGAACTACCTTGTAGTAGTATGTCTTTCCAGCCTTAACTGTTGTATCTGTATACTCCGGTGTGTATATCGTCTTTATCTTCTTAAAGCCCTTTGTCTTTGAAGTTGAACGGTACAGATCGAACTGGTTAGCAGCGCCGTAATCGCTTACCGTTATATCAGCACCCTTTGCGCCTCTATCGACTGAAAGCTCCGCTGTCCCAAGCCTGCAGTCCACCTTTGCAACGGCTGATGTCTCTACAACCCTGGATGTCTTATTGTATGAGTCAGTTCCGGTTACTATCTTCGCCATATAGTAATAGGTATTTCCTACTTTTACATTATCATCATAATACCTCACTTCAGAAGCTCCATACATGTAACCGACGCCTGACAAAATCTTCGTAAAGCCTCCTGATGGCTTTGTGGATCTGTACACCTCATACCAGATATCATTCTGTACGTAGCTGTCAAATGGGAACGACACAGATACTCCACCTAATTCTCTATATCCGGTATCTCCCGTAGAATATGATACGTATTCTGAAGGCTTCCTGCTGCGGCTGAACTTAGGTGCTTCAAAATATATCTTTCCCGACTCCTGCGACACCGTCTGTCCATTGTCATCACTGACTACCAGCTTAAACTGATATGTCGCACCGGCAACTCCTCTGAATTCCGTATCCACATGCCAGCTTCCGTCATAGTCACTGCCTGTCCACGAGTCATACCATGCTCCATTTACATAGAGAACAGCCTCTGTTCCATATCCCGCGGCACTTATATGTACAGAACCGCTGCTTACGGTATCCTGACCTCCTACACTAAAATATGTTATGGATGCTTCTTCAGCAAATGCCACCTCAGCCTGAGCGGACTGTACATCTGCACTGCCGTCTGCTGCCAGTGCAGGCAATGCCTCACCAAACACCATGGTTGAAGCAAGCGCCACGCATAAAGCTTTCTTTATCAATCTATTCTTCATAGTTTACCCCTTTTCATCTATTTGCGGATCTTTATTCCCTTTGCATGTGATGCAACTGACTTGACTGTCTTTCCTCCATCATTAACTGTTGAAGCCACAACCTTGTAGTAATAGGTCGTTCCCTTCTTGAGCTTCTTGTTCATGTATGAAAGCTTTGTAGCTCCAGTCTTGCCGACCAGCTTGTATGTTCCATTCTTGCTGGTTGAACGATATACATAGTATCTGGTTGCATTTGTAACCTTCTTCCATGTTACAGTCGCTGTACCCTTGGAACCGTTTACAACCTTTGTTATGGCCGGTGATGCAAGCTTATGTGTATAGTCACTGCTATACAAATCATATCCGCTGCTGAATCCAAAGTCTGTGCCTACAACAACAGAGTATGTATACTTCATTCCGTCTGTCACGTTCACATCCGTGAAGTTAGTTGCCTTTGTTGATCCTATGTACTGGCGTACACCGAGCTCTGTAGTTCTGTATACATAGTATTCCTTTGCCCCGCTTACAGCAGACCATGTTATCTTGGTCGATGTTGTGCTCTTCTTTACAGCCTTAACACGCTTTGCACTTGGCATCTCTGAATTCCACAGAGTGTTATCCTCGCCTCTTGCCTTTCCCTTATATGGTCTCACATATATCTGAGAGTATTTGCGCTCCTTGCCCTTGGCACTTGTGTTTGTAAATGTATATGATGTCTTTTTTCCCGATGTTATCTTCTTGATGGTCTCTATCTTGCCTGTACTGCTGTTGAGGCCTGATATAACATATCCTGATGCGCCCCAGTCTCTGTACCATGTGAGAGAATATCTTACAGACAGGACATCCTTCTTGCCGTTCAGTGATGAAGATACAGCTCCCGCAGTCAGATCCTGGACTCTCTTGGTGTAACCCATGGTCCTCTCAGATGTATCTGTCGTCTCATATCTCACGGCAGCTCCTGATTTCTTGACTGTCCTTATCATCACCTTGTATGTTCCGTTCGGATCAAGCTTTGTAAGGGTGCATGAGTTTTTCTTGGTGACCACCATACGCTTGTATGCATCACCGGTTATATCGGTTCTCTTTGCCCATACCTCGTATGATACGTCTGCGGTATTGTCCGCAGCCCATGTACACTTCAGTGATCTGTTGCCTGTCTGTATAAGGCTAGGTGCACCTGCTGCATTCATGATAAACTTTACGCCGACAACACCAGATGTCTTTCCTGTTGTTATCTTTCGTGTCTGTGAGTCGTAATACTTTGGCACTACCTTGTAGTAGTATACCGTTCCACTCTTGACCGCTGTGTCCGTGAAATCAGCAGAATATATAGTCTTTATCTTTCTGTAGCCCTTGCTCTTGTTTGTTGAGCGGTACACATCGTACTGATTTGCAAAATTGCTGGTCATCCACAGGAATACTCCCGGCTTACTTATCTTTTCTGATACATTCATGCTTGAAGCATAGAGCTGATCCACCTCTGGAATGCCCACCTTTACTGAAGCTGTCTTACTTGTAGCTATGACCTTGCTCGTCTTCACATACTGATCTGAACCGCTCACGATCCTGAATCTGTAATAATATGTAGTTCCGGTCTTCGCAGTGCTGTCAAGATATGCAAGTCTTGACGTGTAAGATTCACTTCCCGTTGCGATCGTGGTAAATGGCCCACCTGACTTGGTCGCTCTCTGAACCTCATACTTGACCTCATCTGAATGCCTGCTATCAAGATATACGCTGACAGACACATAGCCTGGTTTTGCATAGCCAGTGCTTCCGACTGTATATCCTACACTAACACTAGGATCACCATCAAAGCTCACCTTGTCAGTTTTGACCGGTGAAACCTTCTGTACAGTCACCTCTCCATTTGAATCGTAGGCTCTGACCTCTGCGTTGTAGGTGGAATCAAGCAGCGCCGGGATCTCACAGTTAATACTAAAGGACTGCTGGTCCTCTCCGTTGTACTGTTCCCCGCACTTTACTCCATTGACCCAGACCTCAACTCTGTAAGCCCGGCCGCTTGCATTGATCGTTATGGTCCTTGAGTTCTTATAAGCTCCCGCATACCATATGCTGACATTGGCTGCCGCCACATCAGCCTGTTCCTCCGCCGCCACTGTGGCAGCAGTTCTTCCGTCTGCCACATTTTCCACACTGGCTGCCATAGCCGTACCCGCCTCACCGAGCATCATGGCTGAAGCCAGAGCAATGCACAGACATTTTCTCGCAATGTTCTTTCTCATAATATCCCCTTTCCTTTTCTATCTTTAAAATAAAGACATGTTCTCTTTTATTTTAAATTCCCGGAGCCCCTTAGTCAATGTGGATAAACCACAGATTCATTTGTCTATAGACGACAATAGAGACCGGGCATAAAACCTCGGTCTCTATCAGCTTATCCATATTCAAATATATCGCGTGCAGCTTACTCCTCTGTGGCTGCCTCAGATGCATCTGTTGCAGTTGCCTCCACCTGAACTGATCTGTTCATGAGATAGTCAAGCACGTTCTCCTCTGTG
>OMCE01001257.1_pt1 | contig 10338 bp, 10 predicted proteins | sample 1644981 | NCBI WGS metagenome assembly OMCE01 (sample SAMEA103958151, study PRJEB25191) | human gut metagenome | reverse complement strand
GACTCATAAATCTACCCTTAATCGTGTATTGGATGATAGTTGCGGATTTTAGGTTGATTACGACCGTCCCGTTATTATCTTCTTCACCTCATTCAGTTTGTTCAAAGCTTCAACCGGAGTGAGATTGTTTATGTCAAGACCGAGAATCTCGTCGCGTATCTGGCATAGCACGGGGTCGTCGAGTTGGAAGAACGAGAGTTGCATACCTGCTGCCGACGACGAACCGAGATTCTGTCGCGACTCCACTCCAACGCTTGCATTATCTGCCTCCAACTGCTTCAGAATGGTGTTGGCACGGTTGACGATAGACTTCGGCATACCTGCAATCTCAGCCACATGAATACCGAACGAGTGTTCCGAACCGCCTCGCATCAGCTTGCGCAGGAAAATGACCTTGCCGTTCAGCTCCTTCACACTAACGTTATAGTTCTTGATACGGCTGAAGTTCTTCTCCATTTCGTTCAGTTCGTGATAGTGAGTGGCGAAGAGTGTGCGTGCCTGCGCACCCTTATGATCGTGCAGATATTCCACAATAGCCCACGCTATGGAAATGCCGTCGTAGGTAGAAGTGCCTCGTCCAAGCTCGTCGAAGAGCACGAGCGAGCGTGGAGTGACGTTGTTGAGAATGTCAGAAGCCTCCGTCATCTCCACCATAAAGGTCGATTCACCTAATGATATGTTGTCCGATGCACCCACACGGGTGAATATCTTGTCTACAAGACCAATGCGTGCAGCCTCGGCAGGGACAAAACATCCCATCTGAGCCATGAGCGTTATGAGCGCGGTCTGGCGCAACAGAGCCGACTTACCCGCCATGTTCGGACCCGTAATGATCATTATCTGCTGCTGTTCGGCATCCAGTTCGATGTCGTTAGGCACATATTCCTCGCCCATAGGCAGCTGCGTTTCTATCACGGGATGACGTCCTGCCTTAATCTGAAGCACACAGTCGTCAGCCACAACGGGGCGCACATAGCGGTGCTCTTCGGCTGCCTTTGCAAACGAGAGGAGGCAGTCGAGGCGTGCAATGATGTTGGCGTTGATCTGTATCTGGGGTATGAACTCAGCCATATCGGTGACGAGTTCGGTGAAGAGACGGGTTTCTAAGGCGAGTATTTTCTCATCTGCTCCCATTATCTTCTCCTCATATTCCTTCAGTTCCTGGGTTATGTAGCGTTCGGCATTGGCAAGAGTCTGCTTGCGAATCCACTCCTGCGGCACCTGGTCCTTGTACGTATTGCGCACCTCAAGATAGTATCCGAACACGTTGTTATATCCCACCTTGAGCGACTGAATGCCCGTTTTCTGTGCTTCTTCTTCCTGAATGCGCAGCAGATAGTCTCTTCCTCCACGCGAAATCGATCGCAGTTCGTCGAGTTCGGGCGAGAATCCGGCTGCAATAACGTCGCCCTTGTTGATGAGCTGTGGCGGATCGGGCTGTATTTCACGCTCAATGCGTTCGCGAAGCGACTCACATAGGTTCAAACGTTCGCCTATTGAGCGTATCTCTTCATTGTCGCTGTATAGGCAGGCGGTCTTTATCGGGATGATGGCTTGCAATGCCAGCTTCAGTTGTACAACCTCGCGTGGCGACACTCGTCCTACAGCCACCTTGGATATAATGCGCTCCATGTCGCCGATACGATGCAGATTGTCGTCAATGGTCTGTCGGAAGTCGGGCTTACGGAAGAATGTCTCCACCACATCCAGGCGCTTGTTGATAGAAGCAACGTCCATAAGCGGGAACACAGTCCAGCGTTTCAGCATACGCGCACCCATCGCTGTCGTGGTGCGGTCGATAACATCGAGCAGCGAAACGCCGTCGTCCTGCATCGACTGCAGCAGTTCCAGGGAGCGTATCGTGAACTTGTCGAGTCTGACATAGCGGTCTTCCTCAATTCGGCGCAGCGATGTAATGTGTCCCAGATGGGTGTGCTGCGTCATTTCAAGATACTGCAATATGGCTCCGGCTGCAATCACTCCGAGTTTCAGATGTTCAACGCCGAAACCCTTAAGCGACTTCGTTCCGAAATGCTTAAGCAACTTCTGTCGTGAACTTTGCTCCGTAAGCATCCAGTCGTCGAGCTGGAATGTACACCAGCGGTTGCCGAAATGCTCCTCAAACTGCGCCTTCATCTGCCGGTCGTGCAGCACCTCCTTAGGCTGGAACGATGCAAGCAGCTTCTCCACATAGTCGAAAGTGCCCTCGCCAGTGAGGAATTCTCCGGTAGAGATGTCGAGAAAAGCCACGCCACACTGGGCCTTTGTCATGAACACGGCAGCAAGGAAGTTGTTCTCCTTATAGTTGAGCACGTTGTCGCTCATAGCCACTCCGGGCGTGACAAGTTCGGTTATGCCACGCTTCACGAGCGTCTTTGTGAGCTTAGGGTCTTCCAGTTGGTCGCATATAGCCACACGTTTGCCAGCTCTGATGAGCTTAGGCAGATAGGTGTCGAGAGCGTGATGAGGAAATCCCGCCATCTCCGTAGCCGCCCCATTTGGGTTCTTTCCGTTGGAGCGTCGGGTCAGAGTGATACCAAGAATCTTAGCCGCTTCGACGGCATCGTTGGCATACGTCTCGTAGAAGTCGCCACAGCGGAAGAGCAGCAGTGCGTCGGGATGCTCGTTCTTGAACGTGTAGAACTGTCGCATCATAGGTGTCAGTCCGTCGTCATTCTTCTTCTGAGCCATATAATATAGTAGTGGTTCTTTTGTAAGCCTTTATTGTCTTTAATCTTTTTTTCTAATCAGCGTCAGTCCGTCGCGCAACGGCACTATCACCTGCTCAACACGGTTGTCGGCAGCAACGTGGTCGTTGAATCGTCTGATGCCTTGTGTCTGATGGTCGTGGTCGTAAGCCGGGTCGGTGACATGGCCGTCCCACAGTGTGTTGTCGGCAATGATATATCCGCCGGGGCGCAACAATCGTAGCACCATCTCGTAAGTCTCGACATACGTACGCTTGTCGCCGTCGACAAAAGCGAGGTCGAACGTCACGCCAAGCTTAGGCGCTTCAATGTTGGCATCGCCTATACGGAAGTCTATCTTGTCTGCAACTGGCGAGTTTTCTATCCACGGACGGGTGAAGTCTTCCATCTCGTCGTTTATCTCAAACGTCCACACCTTGCCTCCTTCGTCCAATCCTTCAGCCATGCAGATGGCGCTATAGCCCGAGAAGGTGCCCACCTCAAGAATGTTCTTGGGGCGTATCATGCTCACGAGCATCTTCAGCAAGCGTCCTTGCAGGTGTCCTGACGCCATGCGTCCGTGTATTGTATGGATGTTGGTGGCGCGGTAGAGGCGGTACAGATAGTCGCCCTCGGGTTCGGAGTGGGCGAGAACATACTTCTCTATATCTTCTGTCATAACGCTTTGATTGCTTCAAGTGCCAGACGGTAAGAGTCCATTCCGAATCCGCATATTACGCCCATGCAGGCGCAGGAAATCATTGACTTGTGTCGGAACTCCTCGCGTTTGTGCACATTGCTTATGTGTACTTCTATTACCGGACTCTTCAGCGAGCGTATGCAGTCCTGCAATGCAATGCTGGTGTGGGTGTAAGCGCCGGCGTTGAGTATTATTCCGTCTGCCGAGAATCCCACTTCCTGCATCTTGTCGATGAGGCATCCCTCTATATTGCTTTGATAATAGTCTATCTGAACGTCAGGATACTGCTTGCGCAATGAGTCGAGATAAGCCTCGAAAGTGCTGCTGCCGTATATTCCGGGTTCGCGTGTTCCCAACAGATTGAGGTTGGGTCCGTTTATGATTTGTATTTTCATAATTCGAATTTTGAGTTTTGAATTTTGTGTTTTGAGTTGTTGCCGATGGCAATTTTGAGTTTTGAATTTTGAGCTTTGAATTCCTAATTTATCAATTCCTAATCGGCGCAGCCGACAATTCAAAATTCAAAACTCAAAATTCCTAACTCTCTTACCATCCCGACGTAGCTCCGCCGCCGCCCGTTGAGCCTCCGCCGAAGTTGCCACCGAAGCTGCCTCCGAATCCGCTACTGCCTCTGTTGCTACCGCCCAACATCGAGCCGAGCATGGCACCGGTAGCCATAGCGCTGCCGTGATCGTTCTCGTCGGTGTCCTTGGTTACGGTGTTGCCGCAGTGTTTGCATACGTATGTGGTGCGCAGTATGCGTTGTATGATGCGTCCGTTCTTGTTCTTCACCACCAAGTGCTGCTCCTTCACCTTGCGCAGGGCACTGCGTTTCTTGCATTTTGGACAGCGTTGCAGCGAGCCCATAGCATAAATGAATATCAGCATTGTTACTACTATGGCCAAGAGAGTAATCATGATCGTCGAAATGTCGTCCTCGCCGCTGCCCTCTTCTGCCTGCATCGAGCCGTCGAGAGTCTTCGCCACGGCTCGCACACCGCTTACCATACCGCCATCCCAGTTGCCATTCCTGAAGCGTGGTATCATTAAGGTGGTTTGGATGCGCTTCGACATGGCGTCGGTCATAGTGCCTTCTATGCCATAACCGGTAGTAAACCTCACCTTCTTCTGGTCCATAACGAAGAGAATGAGCAGTCCGTTGTCGCTCTTCTTCTTGCCTATTCCCCACTTGCGGAACAGTTCGTGGCCAAAGTCAAAGATGTCTTCGTCGCCTATGCTTGGCAGCATTACCACGGCAGTCTCAATGCCCGTGCTCTTCTCCAAGCGTCCGAGTATGGCGTTGATAGAGTCGCGTGCTGTAGCAGAGAGAATGGCTGAAGGGTCAGTAACATACTGGCGCACGTCGCTGAGGCGCACGTTGGGCACGTCGTCGATGGTGTATTGCTTGGTCTCTGCGGCAGCAGTTGCCGTAAAGACAAAGAGCAGGGCTGCGATAAGAAGCCCCGCTCCCTTGCCCCATCCTTTAATGGACGGGGATAGAAAGTTAACGATGTTCATTGTTTAGAACTCCACTTTAGGAGCCTTGTCGGCTCCAGCCTCTGCCTCGAAGTAGTTCTTCTTGTCAAAACCGCACATGCCTGCAATCAGGCTTTTGGGGAATCGGCGTATAGCCACGTTGTATTCCTTGGCAGCATCGTTGAAGTCTTTGCGTGCCACGTTGATGCGGTTTTCGGTGCCTTCCAGCTGCGATTGCAGTTCGAGGAAGTTCTGGTTTGCCTTGAGGTCGGGATAGTTCTCGGTGATGGCGAGCAACTTGCCCAGTGCATTGGTAACGTCGCCCTGCGCCTTCTGATACTGTGCCAGCTGCTGCGGAGTGCAGTTAGAGGGGTCAATCTTCACCTGAGTGGCTTGCGAGCGTGCAGCCATTACAGCCTCAAGTGTCTGGCTCTCGTGCTTGGCATAGCCCTTGACGGTGCTCACGAGGTTAGGTATGAGGTCGGAGCGGCGCTGATACTGTGTCTCAACGTTAGCCCACTTGCCGTTCACGTTCTCGTCCATCGACACCAGACCGTTATATCCGCTAATGCCCCAGAGAGCTATCACCAGAATCACCACACCTGCGATGATCCATCCTTTTTTGTTTGATTTCTTTTCCATTTTCGTTTAATTTGGTTGTTGCACAAATTTACTCATATATGAGTATTGTGCAAGTTGTTAATTTATAGTAACTTTGCCCGCGTGATGATGACAGTGGCTGATGCCGATGGCATTGCCGCCACACGTTTCAAAATAGCCAAAATTATAAATTCATAATGTTATTGTATAATAGACAAAGGGGGTCGGCTGTGAAGTCGGTCCCCTTTTATTGTCTGCACCACCACACCATCTCAACCTCAATTAAAGCAGCGCTTTAATCTCAGCATCGATGTCCTTGATCTGTGCATCGCGCTTCACAACGTTGCAGTTGCGGTCGAGCAGGAAGAATGTGGGCACCTGCTGTACGTTATACAGTTGCAGTACGCGTGTGTCGTCGCCTGCACGTGTGCTTATCCAAGGCAGGGCAGCAGTCTGAGTCTTCCAGAAATGCTCGTCAGAGTCGACGCTTACCTGATATATCTCGAGTCCGGCAGCGTGATACTTGTTGTAAAGTTCGCGCAGCATCATGATGCGCTGCAATGACTTTTCGCCCGCAAAGAGGTGGAAGTCGAGCATCACAACCTTGCCCTGAAGCGACGACAGGCGGCGCTCCTGACCCTTATTGTCGGTCAGTGTGAAGTCGATTATGCCCGTAGTGTTCACCTTGTCGGCAGCCACGAGGCCCTGCGCCTGCTTGTTCTTGATGATGCGTATGTCCTTCATGCCCTCGATGGCAATGTTGTGGAGGTTCTCGCCACGCTCCTCGTTAGGATAGAAAGTGTCCCAACTTGTAGCCACGGCAGCAAAAACCTTCACGTCCTGCTCTGACGAACGTGGATTGAATATCAGCACCGACTGTCCGCCAGCGTTCAAAGTCTGGAACAATGCGAAGTAAGACGAGGCCTTCATAGGCTCCTTGAAGATGTAGTCGGTCTTCACGCGAGTCTTGTATGCTTCAACAACACGTGCCACGCTGTCGTTGACTGCATCGGCTCCGAGCTGCGGATTGTTTGCAATGGCGTTGAGCTGTGTCTGCAGTCCCATCTGCATGAGCGTAAGCTCCTTGATGCGCGAGCACTCTTCCGATCCGCTTACCTCATACTGCGACGCCATACCGGGGTATTCTGCCTTTATGCTGACCGTCTCAGTAGAGTCAATGGCAATGTTTATGATTTGTCCGGCAATGCGCAGGCGGTAGAACTCGGGTGCTGTAGGGGCCTTGTCGTCAAAGTCGAAGGTGCCGTCGGCCGATAGTTTCACCGAATCGATTACCACCGGACCGTTCAGACTCATATTCTCAAAGTAGAGCGTTGAGTCGGCAGCGTTGCCGATAGTACCGTTGACGTGGAACTTCTTTTCGTTGCATGAGGCCATGCCCAGCACTGCCACTACCGCCAAAGCGATGGCGAAGAGGCTGTTTAATGGTTTTATCTTCATTGTTTTTTGTTATTATGCTATATATAAAAATGTGTGTCTATTGACTAATAGACTGCAAACTTACACATTTTTATCCACATTTTCGCGATTTTCGGGCGAAAAACGCTCCTCACGTCCGAGGAATTTGATGAGTCCCCAGCGCACGCTGCGCAGTCCGAACTGTTCCGTATGTATGTCGCCGGGTGCTATCCACATGCATTCAGCAGCGTCGTCGTTGGCTGTGAGCACGCTCTCGTCTTCCACCTTACACTCAAAGAACATGTCGAGTGTGTGTATGTCGATGCGGCTATAGCGGTAGATGTTGGGCAGCGAGAAGAGGTATTTCGACTCCGTAACCTTCAGTCCTGTCTCTTCCATAACCTCACGTGCAACGCCCTGTTCGGCAGTTTCGCCCAGTTCGGCAAATCCTCCTGGCAGGTCGAGCGTGCCCTTGGCGGGTTCGTTGCGACGGCGTTCTACGAGTATTTCGCCCTTGCTGTTGGTGATGATTGCTACGTTGGCAGAGCTGGGATTCATAAAAAACTCAAATCCGCAGTTCTCGCATTTCTTACTTGCTTTGCTGTTCTCTACAAAGTGATGACTGCCGCACATGGGGCAATACTCAAATTTCTCTAATGGATGCATGTGAAGTAAATTTTAAAAACGTCTGCAATATTACTAAAAAATGGTTACCTTTGCAAGATAAAAGGCAATTATTAGTAAGATAAATCTAAAAACTTATATCAGAAATGAGAAATTTGAAATCTTTCGCTTTACTCGTTGTGCTTCTTGCCGTGTCCGTGTCGGCTATGGCGCAACGCTCATTCGATGTTAACCTATGGACTGCCAAGGCCCCTAACAAAAACGGACTGCAGGACACCGCCTACATAAAGGTGTATCTGCCTGACGCCAAGCGTGCCACCGGACGTGCCGTGGTGATTTGCCCGGGTGGCGGCTATGCTCTTCTGGCAATGGAACATGAGGGAACCCAGTGGGCGCCCTTCTTCAACAATATGGGTATTGCAGCCATTGTTCTGCACTACCGCATGCCCAACGGCAACGTAAAGGTGCCAATCAGCGATGCCGAGGAGGCGATGCGCATTGTGCGCCGCAACGCCAAGAACTGGCACATCAATGCCTCTGACGTGGGCATAATGGGATTTTCGGCTGGCGGACATCTCGCCTCAACCATAGCCACACAGTCGAAAGCCGAAGCCAAACCAAACTTCCAGATTCTCTTCTATCCCGTCATAACCATGATGCAGGGCTACACCCATCAGGGCTCGCACGACAATCTGCTGGGCAAGGACGCCCATAAGAAGGACGAGCAGAAGTACTGTTCCGACCTTCAGGTGACACGCGTTACGCCCCGTGCATGCCTGCTTCTGTCGGACGACGACCATGCAGTTATGCCCATCAACAGCGTCAACTATTATGCCGAGCTGTACCGCCACGACGTTCCGGCATCTATCTACGTATATCCTACGGGCGGACACGGATGGGGAATGAACACCTCATTTGCCTTTCATGCCGAGATGCTCACCAACCTTAAGGGATGGCTTGAGAGTTTTTAAGACCTAAAACCAAATCAATCTATGAAGACAGAACACCTCTTGATAATGCGTTTCACGGCCCTGGGCGAAGTGGCAATGCTCGTTCCCGTGGTCAGCTCGCTTGCCCAGCAGTATCCCGAACTGCGCATCACAGTGCTCAGCAATCCCTTCGCACGGTCGCTATTCGAAGGTATCGCACACAACGTAGGCTTTATGGCTGCCGACCTCAACGGCGAGTATCATGGCGTGAAGGGACTCAACGCCCTATACCGCCGACTTGTAGCCAAGAACTTCACAGCCATTGCCGACATGCAGAGCATACTGCGCTCGTCCTATCTGCGCATGCGTTTCAACATATCGAGCTATCGTGTGGAGCATCTCGACAATCATCGTCAGGACCGCCGCAAGCTTGTGGCTACCAAGGACAAGTGCCTCAGGCAGCTGCCGTCGCTGTTCGACGACTATATCGACGTGCTCGCCCGACTGGGCTACAACGTACGGCTCGACTTCCAGTCGCTATTCCCGCCTACAGGAGGCAATCTGCGACTGGTGAGCGACCGTATCGGAGAGAAGAAGATGTTTCAGCAATGGATAGGCATAGCTCCGTTCGCTGCGTTCCGCGGCAAGGTGTATCCTGCCAAGCTTACCGAACGCGTCATAGCCGAACTCATACGCCGCCATCCCTCATGCCGTATCTTCCTGTTTGGCGGAGGCGATGCCGAGATGGCGCAAATCGACCGCTGGTGCGCCCAATACAAGAACTGCACCAACGCCTCGCAGCTGCTTGGCAGCGTGCAGCAGGAACTTATAGTCATGTCGCATCTCGATGTGATGCTCTCGATGGACAGCGTCAACATGCATCTTGCCTCCATAGCCGGCACCCGGGTGGTAAGCCTTTGGGGGGCTACGCACCCTTATGCCGGCTACTTGGGCTATGGTCAGAGCCACGACGATGTCATACAGACCGACCTCGATTGTCGTCCGTGCAGCCTGCATGGCAACCGTCTGTGCAAGCGGGGCGACTATGCCTGCCTCACACAAATCGATCCTATTGCCGTTGCCGATCACGTCGAGAAGCATTTGAAGCATTAATCCATGCCTCATGGCGGTTGTTGCCGTCGGCACGGTAGCTCACGTGCATCCATCGCGCGCCCGTCTTCGACCGATACTCGTAAATAAGCTGGTCGAAGTCGAGACTACACCTTATATAATTATACATCTTCATGCCCACCTCATCGTTGGGCACGTAGATGTCGGCAGCCTCGCCCATAGTGTGTTGCGATGTAGCCACGCCTCCCACCTTTTCGTTTACTATTGGCGAGCGGTAGCCGCTCGTGATGCGCAACACTCCAAAGCGCAGGCGCAGCGGTTCAAGCACTTTCTCGCACAGCACCCTCAGCCGCGCCACCGCCTCGTCGGGCGGTGTGTTGTCAATGCCAAAGCGTATTGCAGTGGCTGATATGACAAACTCGCGCAAGCTGAAGTGCCGGCTCAACTGAATCGTTGGCAACTGGTCGAATACTGTGTCTGCGACCATAATCTGTTGTACGTTTGTACAAGTGGCTGCCGCCAGGGCGACAGCCATTTCCGTGTTTTTCATTGTGGTTTGAATTATTAATGTTAAGATGTCAAGTAAACGGGTCCTTGCAGACCCTGATTGTAATATATCTTGAAGTTTTTGTGTCAGTGGTATTTTAGGTTTGATTCTTTTGATGGTGCAAAGATATTATGCAATCGGGAACTAACACTACCATTTCCGAAAATCTTCGTTTACGAAAGTTAAATATATTCCATCCGAAACCTGAACATCTAATGTTGTCACTCGAAAATATTGCTGTCCGGTAAAACTAATAATGTGGTCAAAGACGGGCTGAAAGCCCAATAA
>OMCE01001256.1_pt1 | contig 10346 bp, 9 predicted proteins | sample 1644981 | NCBI WGS metagenome assembly OMCE01 (sample SAMEA103958151, study PRJEB25191) | human gut metagenome | reverse complement strand
TTGGTCTTATATTCAACTCAGTCATAGGTATGGGAATGTCTATATTCCTGTTCATTTTCTCCGAAAATATTCTTGATCTGATAGGAATAGCCGGGAACCTCAGGGAACCTGCCATGAGCTATCTTGAGATCGTTGGCGGAGGGTGCTTCCTGAACGCGCTGATTCCAATATTTGCAAGCTACCTCAGGGCATTTGGACATACAAAGCAGCCTCTCATCGCTACCATAATCGGCAACCTTGTAAACTTCGCCTTAAATGCAGTATTTCTCTTTGCGCTGCATAAAGGGGTGCAGGGTGTCGCTACAGCGACAGTCATATCCAAGGTTATCAACCTTGCAATTGTTATCTTTTTCTCCTGCACCCTTGTAAAAGCAGGGAAAAATCCCGAAAGGCTTTCTAACAGAACTGTCCTTTCACAGATCATCAGAGTCGGACTGCCATCTGCATTCGAATCCGTTCTGTACAATGTCGCCATGATGCTGGTGGTCAAGTTTCTGAACCAGATGGATACTGACGGAATAAATGTCACGGCACGATCCTACGCAGTCCAGATAAGCAACTTCTCCTACTGCGTCGGCTCAGCGCTCGCCCAGGCAAATGCCATCATGACCGGATGGCATATCGGTTCCGGCGATATAGATGCATGTAAAAGAGATACCAAAAAGGCCGCCATCATCGGTGTGATCGTGGCGACCTGTCTTGAAACTTTATTTGCAGTCACAGCCCCATGGGCCATGAAACTGTTCACCGACAACCCGGACATGGTACATATTGTCACAAGGCTTCTTGCAATTGACATCATCCTCGAGGTTGGCAGAGTTACAAACCTTGTCTACGGCCAGGCCTTAAAGACCAGCGGAGATGCGGTATTCCCAGCTGTCATAGCAGCTGTCTTTATGTACGTGTGTGCTGTCGGCGGTACATGGATGTTCGGCCTGCACTTAGGGTTCCTTGCAACCGGCGCCTACATAGGCCTTACCTGTGACGAATGTGTGCGCGCAGTTGGTATGGTCCTGCGCTGGCGAAGCGGAAAGTGGACAGAGAAGAAACTGGTGTGATAATATACTAATACCAAACATATTCCAGAATGTATCAGACCAGACATACGCCAGGCTTTTATCACAGAATTCCACCTATCATATACACCACAAATGCTGCAATCCACGCCACAACGCACTGCCAGATCACTACCATGACAGCCCAGCGATGTCCCATCTCTCTCTTGATGGAGGCGATGGCTGCTATACAAGGCGAGTAAAGCAGGCTGAATACGAGCAGCGATGCTGCAGCCCTGGTTGTGATAGCTGCGGTCACTGATCCGTTAAACAATATCTCAAGTGTGGATACCACACTCTCCTTCGCCATGATACCACTTATGAGCGACGTACATATTCTCCAGTCGCCAAGTCCAAGCGGCTTAAATATCGGCACCAAAAGTCCGGCTATCGCAGCAAGTATGCTGTCCTGCGAGTCTTTCACCATATTGAGGTGCATATCAAAGCTCTGAAGGAACCAGATACATATAGTTGCAAGAAATATAACTGTGAACGCCTTCTGAAGAAAGTCCTTTGCCTTCTCCCACAGGAGCTGGCCTACGTTCTTCGCACCCGGAAGTCTGTAATTTGGAAGCTCCATGACAAAAGGAACCGCATTGCCCTTAAACAATGTGCTCCGATAAACCATAGCCACAATTATTCCTATCGCAATTCCGAGGAAATAAAGCCCTGCCATAATAAGGCCGCCCTTTCCAGGGAAGAATGCGCTTACAAAGAACGCATATATAGGAAGCTTAGCTGAACAGCTCATGTATGGAGTGAGCAGAATAGTCATCTTTCGGTCTCTCTCACTCGGGAGTGTCCTGGTTGCCATGACGGCCGGAACCGTACAGCCAAAGCCTATCAGCATCGGAACTATGCTCTTGCCGGAAAGTCCAATCTTCCTTAGCAGCTTATCCATGACAAATGCAACTCTGGCGATGTATCCGCTGTCTTCCATGAGCGACAGGAAAAAGAACAGAGTCACTATGATCGGAAGAAAACTGAGCACACTTCCGACACCCGCAAATATTCCATCCATAACAAGGCTCTTGACGACCACATTTACATTTGCTGCGGTGAGAAGCTTTCCCACCTGAACCGTGAGTGCATCTATCCCCATCTCTAAAAGTTTCTGAAGTCCAGCTCCGATCACGTTAAATGTCAGATAGAACACCGCCAGCATGATACCTATAAAGCATGGGATTGCGGTATACTTACCCGTAAGAATGCGATCTATCTTTTCGCTTCTGATCCTCTCCTTGCTCTCCTTTGGCTTGACTACACAGTTTTCACATACCTTTTCTATGAAATTAAATCTCATATCAGCTATGGCTGCACTCCGGTCAAGTCCTCGCTCTTTTTCCATCTGGATTATCAGATGTTCTATCGTCTCTTTCTCGTTCTCATCAAGTCCAAGCCTTTCAAGTATGAGATGATCTCCCTCTATGATCTTGGTAGCAGCGAATCTAAGCGGCAGATCTGCCGCCTTTACATGATCCTCTATAAGATGCGCCACCGCATGTATACATCTGTGAACAGCTCCGCCAAACTCATTCTCATCACAGAAGTCCTGTCTTCCAGGCTTTTCCTGATACTTGGCTATATGTATGGCGTGTCTTACAAGCTCATCCACACCCTCGTTTTTTGCCGCAGATATAGGCACAACCGGGGTTCCAAGCATTGCCTCCATCCCATTTACATCTATGGAGCCCGAATTGCCTGTGACCTCATCCATCATGTTGAGTGCGACGACAACCGGTATCTCCATCTCAAGAAGCTGCATTGTGAGATACATATTTCGCTCTATATTAGTAGCATCTACTATATTGATGATAGCCTTTGGGTGATCATCAATCACAAAGTTTCTGGACACGATCTCCTCGCTGCTATAAGGAGACATCGAATATATTCCAGGCAGATCCGTCACGGAAGTATTCTCCCTGCCCCTTATCGGACCATCTTTTCTGTCGACAGTTACTCCAGGGAAATTGCCTATATGCTGATTTGATCCGGTGAGCTGATTGAACAGAGTCGTCTTTCCACAGTTCTGGTTGCCAACCAGGGCAAATGTAAGTCTTGTTCCTTCTGGAAGCGGATCACCGTCCCCTTTGACGTGATATTTTCCTTCCTCGCCAAGTCCTGGATGTTCCTTCTCCTCTATGATCTCAACTCTGGTGTGGGTTCTGGATCTTGTCTCTATCTGCTCTGCATCTATCTGCTCTGCATCAGCCAGTCTGAGTGTAAGTTCATATCCATGGATCTGAAACTCCATAGGATCGCCCATCGGAGCAAGCTTCACAAGGGTGAGCTCCGCACCGGGTATAACACCCATGTCAAGGAAATGCTGTCTTAGCTCTCCTTCACCGCCAACTGCCTTTATTCTGGCACTCTGTCCTACCTTCAAATCTCTCAGTGTCATAATTGATTATCCTTCTTTCATCATTCATCCAGATTCATCCACGCAGTCTTTCAGTACCACAAAATCGTCTGTCGAATGCCGTCTATTTATGTTTATTGATATTTTTTCTCAATTATAGCACGATGCGTTGTATGCGCAATATATAGATCCTGATTATCGTCTATATTTTCACGGCTTTTTCATGTGCATCTCTGTCTATAGAAATCAGTTCCTTAAGTTCCCTCACCGTAAACACACCGCAGACAATCGCAGTTATTCCGTCCGCTATCGGTCCCGCATACATGACACCATCGATCCCCATGAATATAGGGAATATGATGATGAGAGGAAGCAGAAATAGTATCTGTCTTGTGAGTGACATGAACACACCAAGTCTCGCCTTTCCTATAGAGTTGAAGAAGTTTGATGTCACCGGCTGGATTCCATTTACGATGGTAAGAAACATATATATCCTGAAGTATCTCTCTGAAAACTGGAAGTACAGCTCGCTTCCCTCTCCAAATGCGCTTATGATCTGTCTAGGGAATATCTGGAATGCTGCAAATGCCACCACCGACAGAGCTGATGCTGCTGCCAGCGCCAGAAGATAAGTCTTTCTCACCCTCCTGTACTTTCCTGCGCCATAGTTGAAGCCTATGATCGGCTGGGTTCCCTGTGATATTCCTATAACGATCGCCATGAATATCATGTTTACCTTGCTTATTATTCCTGAACACGCAAGTGGTATGTCGCCTCCATACACCGACTGTGCTCCGTATCTTGACAAAGTATTGTTCATGACAACCTGGACTATCGCCATGGCTATCTGATTGAAACACGCCGACGCACCGAATCTGAATATATTGCCGCAGGGCTCTCCTCGCATAACAAAACTTTCCCTGGTAAGATGTATTGTCTTGAAATGGAACATATATCTGAGGCTTATGGCAAATGATATGATCTGTCCTGTGATAGTTGCCAGCGCCGCACCGCGCATACCCATATCGAGCCCGAATATAAGTATCGGATCAAGTATAGTGTTGATGATGGCACCTGTCAGCATGGATATCATTGAATACCTCGGACTTCCATCAGCCATGATCAGCTTGCTCATTCCGGTATTCGCTATCAGGAATGGGAAACCTATCGCTGTTATCCTTGTGTACTCCTGTGCAAATGGCAGAACCTTGTCAGTTGCGCCGAATGCCTTTAGCATAGGTGTCAGGAATATTGTCGTCACAAGGAAAAGTGCCACGCCAAATATCGCCATGAGACAGATTCCATTTCCTGCTGCCTCAGCCGACTTCTTCTCATCTCCGGCACCAAGCTTCAATGAAAAGCTGGTCGCACTTCCTATGCCAAGAAGAAGCGATATCGCGGTACATGCCGTTGAAAGAGGAAATGCTATATTTGTCGCAGCATTTCCAAGCATTCCCACTCCGTGTCCTATAAATATCTGGTCAACTATATTATAAAGTGCTGTCACCAGCATGGATATGATACACGGTATGGCAAAGGTTGTGAGCAGATGTGCCTCATTCTCATATCCAAGGGGATTGTTCTGATTTTCATTTGTCTTTGTGTTATCAGATGTCATGATTCTGTATTGCCTTTCTGTCTGTATTGCGACTCAGTTTTTCATTCCATATTTCTTCAGGTCTACCCGGTCATTTTCAACCTCTATGCCGTCTGCCCTCAGGCGGTCCGCCTGGACATTTGCTCCACCGAACGCAAATGCTCCCGCAAGCTCACCCTTGGAATTCACCACTCGGTAACACGGTATATTCTCAGGATCAGGATTCTTATGAAGTGCATTGCCCACGGCTCTCGCCATCTTCCTGTCACCTGCCATCTCCGCAACCTGGCCGTATGTTGCAACACATCCCTTCGGAATCTTCTTCACCGCATCGTAGATCCTCTTTGTCGGACTGTAGGTTACTATGTCATAGCTATCCGCTATCATCTGCTTCACAGCATCCTCTGGCACACTTCCATCCAGTATGATAGTGTTCCAGTGTTCTTTGTTCTGATGCCAACCCGGTATGACAGACTCAAATGCCTGCCTCCAGAAATCCCGGCTTTCCGGATCAGCCTTCACATTCAGATTGATATATCCATTCCTCTCATAAGTCCAAAGGAATGCCTTCTTGCTTCCCTTGACTCTCACAAGCTGCCAATTCTGGTCGTGAAATGGCGCCTCCTGATACGTGTCAGGAAACGACAGACCGTATGCCAAAGCTTCCTCTCTTGTTGTCATTTGTATTTTTCCTTTCCTGTGTTGCGATTATGTAATTATCTGTATCCCTTAAGATATCTCTTCTGCTCATCAGTTATGCGGTAACTCTCCACAGCCTTCTGTATTGTCTTTCTGTGAACCCAGTCGGACATGCGGTGTTCTTCTATGTACGGAATTACCGCATCCCACTGCTTTGCCAGAGCTGTAGCCATGTACCACGCTATCATCATGTTGACATAATACTCATCAGACTCAACTCCCGCCACAAGCTTCACATACTCAGGCTCAAAATCCTCGTCAAGATAAAGTCTCATGAGCATTCCTATTCCGTACCTTATAGTATAGGTCTCGCTTGAGGCAATCCAGCGCTTGATGACCGGTAGCAGTTCTTCCTTGTGCTTTTCAAAACACTTCGGTGCCGGAAAATCACAGGTTGCCCAGTTGTCTATATACGAAAGAAATCTCTCTACCTCTGATAGACATTTATCATAGTCCTTTATCCTGGTTATGAGCATCATGTGAAGATTGTTTTCCTCGTAATAATGGTGTGGAAGTTCTTTTATAAACTTTTCTGACAGTTCTGTTCCAGCTATACTCTTTGCATATTTTCTGAGCACGGGAACTCTTATGCCTATGACAGTCTCCTTGTCGGTGTCAGGCATAAGCCTGCTGTGAAAATCTCTGTATGCCATATCCTGTAGTTCAAACAGATGCTTTTGAATCTCCTCCATATTTTCACCTTACGCTTTCTAATTTTCTCGTTGTTAGTTTTCCATTTTCTACATTTTTCTATTCTAACTCATAATTGTATACAACTATTATATCTAATACTATCTGAATTTCTTCACATGCTCCGATATAAACCGAAACAGTTCGATATTGACCTTCTCATTCTTCTCCTCCGCCTCAAGATATTCAGGCACTGAAATATCTGTCTGAACCTCTCCGCATACATCAACGCCCAATATTCTTGAATGTCTTATACCACCGTCATATCTTTCATCATTACGACAAGCGTCTGTATTTTTTTCTTCAGCCTGACCGCCAAGAAAGACACTGAGCAGACGTTCAAGTCCATCGATTGACATATCCCCCTGACTCCAGTTTGTCTCCGTGTATTCTGTTCCGAGGACGTCTTTGTCTATAGATATGTACAAAGGCAGATCTGTTCTGATATGGTTCAGCTTATCCTCAGGCAGTCCACCATGCAGGTCTTGGGCAGAAAATATCAACAGTCTTCCGCTTGAGATATCCCGGGAAATATCATACGAATCATCGTACTCAGCATCTTGTACATTATACCCACATTTATAGCTTTCCACATTTTCTTGTCTCCCCTTGGAACCTTTATAACTTTCCAAAGTCTGCTCTATATCTGACTCCGGCGGACCTACAACCACCAGCTGTCTTAGATTTTCATTCTGTATAAGAGTCTGTCCCGCCCAGTCTCCACAGCTCATCATTTCTGGAACCATAGGTATCTGCATGTCTGTATGATGATCATACATAACCAGCCCAAACGGTTCGGTTATATGATCTGTTATAATCTTCGTTATATAATGATAATTTCCCGAATCTATATAATGTATACCCTGGATTCCGTACGGCTCTATCCTGCCCCATATTTTTTCATACGCATTTTTTGAACAATACATATCTGTCTCTTGTATATCAGAGCAATCTATGTATCTGAATCTATCTATATCTTTTATATCCTCATCACGATATACGTGAGTAAAATCCAAAATCATATTCTCATTTTTCACCTTGCTGTCACCCATATACAACCCCCATATATCCAATAACAAGTCAATTTCGCAGCAATATCGATTAACCTGTCAATGATAAAATAATCTTAATATAAAAATCGCCCGACTGTATTCTAACACAACCGGACGATTTTAATCACTATTTGTCTTTCTTTTTCCTTATGTGGATCTCCGGGATTGCCACCGTGTCATATGTCACAGACGAGTCATCCTCACCCACATTATCCTCATTGTCATCATGGCTCTTTGTGTTCACCTCAGGAATAGCCAGATTGTCAAATGACATGTTGAATCTGTGATGCTTTTTATGCTGTTCTTTATTTTTTTCTCTCATAGTTGGTTATACCCCCTAAAGTATGTTTATGAAAAATGTAATTACCAGGCTGTTCAGGAAGTCAGCAAATAAACTTCCTATAAGCGGTATTATCAGATATGCCTTGACCGAAGGAACATAGCGGTCGCATATAGCCTGCATGTTCGCCATGGCATTTGGCGTTGCTCCCATACCGAATCCGCATGTTCCGGCGGACAGAACCGCCGCATCGTAATCCCTGCCCATCACGTTGAACACAACAAAATATGTGAACAGCATCATGAGTATGAGCTGCGCCGAGAGCAGTATGATCAGCGGAAGTGCAAGTTCTGCAAGCTGCCACAGCTTCAGTGTGATCATCGCCATTCCAAGGAACAGTGACAGGCAGATACCACCAAGGTTGTTGATCTCACCCATGTATATATCAAACTTACCGGAATGACCGCAGCCGCGATCATCGCACCTATATATATAGGAAATGTAAGTCCTGTCTTTGTGAGAAGTTCCGATATGATGGTTCCTATTCCTACGGCTATGATGAGCTGGAACACAGCTGCCGCATACATATTGGTATGGCGCTCGTGTTTCTTCTCATCCTCAACCAGTATACTGTCGTCCTCGGCAACTGCAGTGTCCAGAAGCTTCTTCCTGTCTATGAGTCTCTTGCCAATAGGTCCACCTATAAGACTTCCTGCGATAAGTCCAAATGTTGCCGCAGCCGTGCATATAGTTGTTGCCCCCTTGACATCAAAATCCTCCAGCACCGGGCCAAACGCTCCTGCAGTTCCATGACCACCTACCATAGGTATAGATCCCGTGCAGAGTCCAACAAGCGGATCAAGATGCAGCAGCTTACTCACCCCGAGTGCCAGAAAATTCTGGGACACTATAAGCACCACAACCAGTCCAAGGAATATGAACAACGACTTTCCTCCGCTCTTTAAAACCTTGAGATTCGCCTGGAATCCAACGGATGTGAAGAAGAATACCATGCACACCTCTCTCAGCGTATCGTCAAATGTAAATTCTGCTATGCCAAGACTGTAACACACACAGGTCAGGACTGCGAAAAGCAGACCTCCTATGACCGGCGCCGGTATGCAGAATTTCTCCAGGAAATTAATTCTTTTCTTCAAAAACTGTCCCAATATAAGTACCAGAACTGACACCGCCAGTGTCTGATACATATCTATCTGTATCTCCATGTAAGACCTCTCTTATCTATATTATATACACATGCAGACATCCGTGATCAGATACCATTTTACCCAATATCATCTGCATATATTCTTTTCCGCATTCAGTATATTTATTATCAGCAGCTGACAACTACTGTTCAGCCGGGATCTCTATTCCTTTTTTCTGATAATAAGCTTTCGCACCATCATGAAATGGAATGGTCACGTTCTTCACAGCCTCACTCTCATCTATCTGGAAGGTGAGTGCTATTGAATACTGGATATCCTGCGCATGTTCAAAGAGAAGTCCTGTGAGCTCCTCCACTATCTTCTCATCCATATCATCCCTGGCGAGGAGCACTGCTCTGACACCGAGTGTCACAACATCCTGAGTCTGTCCCTCGTAGGTTCCCGCTGGTATGGTGTAATCCGTATAGAAGCCGTACACGGATTTTAGTCTGTCCCTGCATTTGTCATCTATTCCGATGAGCTTTACGTCACATTCCTTAGACAGCTCCTCGATCACCGAGGTCTGTATACCTGCTGTACAAAAGAATGCATCTATCTGTCCTGATTTGAGTTCATTTGCCGCATCCACATAATCGAGATTAACCGTGTCCACAAGGGATTCCACAAGGCCGGTCATCTTAAGTATCTGCTCTGCATTTCTCTGGGTACCGGACTCCTCCTCACCCACAGAAATCTTCTTGCCCTGAAGATCATCCAAGCTGTCTATTCCCGAGTCAGCTCTCACCACGATCTGACACGCCTCAGTGTACAGGCTGGCAACTGCCGAGTACCCTCTGTACCTCTTCTTGTCCGTGGCGCCTGTTCCGTTGTAGGCCGCATCCACCAGATCCGCCTGGGCTATCGCCATGTCCACATATCCGTCGGACAGAAGCCTGATATTCGCCGTGGAGCCTGCAGTAGCCTTTACCTCAAAATCAAGATCCTCATCCTCCGAGGATGCTATCTGCGCAAATGCGTTGGAGAACGCATAGTATCCGCCGCCAACTCCCGCGGCTCCCAGCTTCACGGAATCACTGCCGATGCCACACCCGGCAAGGGAAAGTGTCATCAGAATGGCTGTTCCCGCTACAACCATCCTCTTTATCTTTTTCAGTTTCATTTCATTTTCCTCCTTACGTGACTTGGCGAAAGATCTTTCTCTTCGCTATTACCACCACCATACAACAAGCCCGTATAACACGAAATAAAGGGCTTATCGCCCTTTTTTATCGCCGTCCATATACCATGTACATCATTATTGTTATTTTACAACTATATTTAACAAAATGATATGGATAATTGTATTTTATATCTATAAAATCATCCTGAATCCGTCTATGAGAGCTATATTATTTACTTTTTTTATAATTTTTACGCCCTTATCTGCATCAATAATGCCGCCCTTC
>OMCE01001246.1_pt1 | contig 10406 bp, 9 predicted proteins | sample 1644981 | NCBI WGS metagenome assembly OMCE01 (sample SAMEA103958151, study PRJEB25191) | human gut metagenome | reverse complement strand
GTTTTCTGCTGAAAGAACTACTCCGTACCATTTTCCGAATGTTTTGGATCCCTCACGAAGGTCAACTGCAACATCAAAAACCTCTCCGTTTACCACACGTACCAGTTTATCCTGGGGATAGCTGATCTGGAAATGAAGTCCGCGGAGAACACCGTAACGGGAGCTGGACTGATTGTCCTGAACGAATTCCACATCAATGCCTGCTTCCTTGAAATCGTTATAATTGTATGTTTCCATAAAATATCCGCGCTCATCGCCATGTACTGCCGGCGTAATCACACATAATCCTTCAATGCCGCCAACATTCTTTTCTAATGAAATCTGACCCACTTTTTACGCTCCCTTCTGTTAATACCGGACTTTTCCATCTGCAACCGCATGCAAATGCGCTCCATACGGACTCTTTCCATAACGTGCAGCGGACTCCAGTAACTTTTCCCTGTCAATCCATTTGTTAATATAGGCAATCTCTTCCGGTGCAGAGATTGTAACACCCTGACGGTGCTCGATCATCTGCACAAATTCTGCAGCCTGAATCAGACTGTCCATTGTTCCTGTATCCAGCCATGCGAATCCTCTTCCCAAAAGCTGTACATTCAATATCTGTTCCTGAAGATACATGTCATTTAAAGTTGTAATCTCCAACTCTCCACGTGCAGATGGTTTCACCTGATTTGCCATCCTGCTGACTCCTGCCGGATAGAAATACAATCCGGTAACCGCATAGTTACTCTTTGGATTCTCCGGTTTCTCCTCAATCGAGATTGCCTGACCATTCTCCGAAAATTCCACTACACCAAAGCGTTCCGGATCATTGACATAATAGCCAAATACTGTAGCTTTTCCATGTGTGGCATCCTCAGCGGCTGAACGTAGAATCTTTCCGAAACCATTTCCATAAAAGATGTTATCACCAAGTACCATGGCACAGGCATCATCGCCGATAAACTCTTCTCCCAATATAAAAGCCTGTGCAAGTCCGTCCGGTGAAGGCTGTACCTTATATGACAAATTCACGCAAAACTGGTTTCCATCGCCAAGCAACGCCTCAAAACGTGGAGTATCTTCCGGTGTGGAAATAATTAAAATATCCCGGATTCCCGCAAGCATCAGTGTGGACAGCGGATAATAAATCATCGGCTTATCGTATACCGGAAGTAATTGTTTACTGGTTACCATTGTAAGCGGATACAGACGTGTACCTGCACCACCTGCCAAAATAATTCCCTTCATCTATTGTTCTCCCTGTTTTTTCAATTCCTGTAAATAACGCTGTAATGCATCCTTCCAGTCTGGAAGAGGTACAAAACCATTGTCCGTCAGTTTCTTTTTATCCAGCCGGCTATTGAACGGGCGGGCCGCTTTTGACAGACCATATTCTTCAGTTGTAACTGGAAGCACCTGCGTATCCATACCTGCCTGACGGTAAATCTCCTTCGTGAAATCATACCAGGAAATATAGCCACCCTCATTTGTTGCATGATAATATCCGTATTTTTCAGACTCGATCATATCTACCAAAAGGCGGGCAAGATCATATGTATATGTCGGTGTACCGATTTGGTCATTGACCACACGCACCTGCGGATGATTCTTGCCAACCTGCAGCATCGTCTTGATAAAATTTCCGCCATTCAAACCAAATACCCATGCAATACGCACGATAAAATATTTTTCTAATGTCGAAGAGACCGCAAGTTCACCACCAAGCTTTGTCTGCCCGTATACATTCAATGGTGCATATTCTTTGCAATCCGGCTCCCATGGCACAGTTCCCTGTCCATCAAACACGTAATCGGTGCTGATGTATATCATTTTTGCATCCACTATTTTTGCAGCATTTGCAATATTTTGTGTTCCATCCACATTGATTGCTTTGACTTTCTCCTGTTTGTCTGCATCTTCTGCCGCATCCACAGCCGTCCATGCCGCACAGTGTATGATAGCATCCGGTCTTATTTCTGCAATCACGCGCTCTACTTCTATTTTATCAGTAATATCCAAAGCAACGTATGGCACACCTGACAAAACCATATCAACCACATCCGAACCGATCGCTTCGTAGCCTCTGGATGTCAATTCATTGATCACGTCATGCCCTAACTGTCCACCGACGCCTGTTACAAAAACTTTCATTTATAACCCTTTCTTTTACAAACCCTTTTTACCATACATTTCATTGTAATAGTTCTGATACTCACCGTTTACAATATTCTCCCACCATTTTCTATTATCCAGATACCACTGAATGGTCAGACGGATACCATCCTTAAACATTGTCTCTGGAAGCCATCCAAGTTCGTCATGGATTTTTGTCGGATCGATCGCATAACGCATGTCATGACCCTTACGATCCTGTACATGTTCAATCAGGCTTTCCGGTTTCTGTAAATATTTGCAAATAAGTTTTACAATATCAATATTCTTCATCTCATTATGACCACCGATATTATATACTTCTCCAACTGTTCCATTATGAAGAATCATATCGATTGCCTTACAATGATCCTCCACATAAAGCCAGTCCCGTACATTCAATCCCTCTCCGTACACCGGAAGCGGCTTATCAGCCAAAGCGTTCGCAATCATTAAAGGAATCAGCTTTTCCGGAAACTGGTAGGGTCCATAATTGTTGGAGCATCTGCTGACTGTCACCGGAAGTCCGTAGGTTCTGTGATATGCCATAACGAGCAGATCTGCAGAAGCCTTCGACGTGCTGTATGGGCTGGATGTATGAATAGGTATGTCTTCATGGAAAAATAAATCTGGGCGATCCAGCGGCAGATCACCATACACTTCATCGGTAGACACCTGATGATAACGTCTGATTCCATATTTTCTACATGCATCCATCAAAACAGAAGTTCCTATGATATTCGTCTGTAAAAAGATTTCCGGATTCTCAATTGAACGATCCACATGAGATTCTGCTGCAAAATTTACGACTACATCCGGATGTTCCTCTTCAAAAATTTTATAAACACCTTGTCTGTCACAAATATCAAGCTTTACAAAACGAAAATTTGGCTGATTCATAACCGGTGCAAGTGTTGATAAATTTCCCGCATAAGTCAAACAATCAAGGCATATAATACGATCCTTAGGATGTTTTTTTAACACGTAAAAAATAAAATTACTACCAATAAATCCGGCACCACCTGTAACAATGATGTTCATTTCCATTTCCTCCATTCTTGAACATCAGCTCATGCAAAATTTGCTTTCAGCAAATGAACTGACGCTGCATATCAAGTTTTCATAGAAAACTTGACACTATTTTTAACTCTGTTACATGTATTATAAAAGGTGACCCAAGGTCACCTTCAAGTACTTTTTAAATAAATTTAAAAATTTCACTATTTATTTTCTGCAAACAAATGCTCCCGCCTCTTTTGTAATATGAAATCCGCCACGCATTTGATTTGAAACAAACTCACCAAATTCTTTATATTGATCCAGCAACAGTTGATTCTGATTTCCATGACAGGACAAAATATAGGAAATCAACGGTTCCGGCTCATCTATTTCAATGGCATCTTCATAAATACGTTCTTCTACCTCATCAAAAAATGCATTCAAAATATCTGCACCATTTTCCAGTCCAAAATGTTTATACAGACAATCCGCAGACAGCACAATATCCTTATTAAACCGTTGAACCAGTTCGGTAATTTCTTTCATGTGATTATGTCCATATGTACTGCATAAAAACTGACCGTTCGGTCGAAGTACCCTTTTACATTCAGACAGTACCTGTGAAATATCCTCACAATAAAACAATACGTGATTCGCAATAACCAGATCAAACTCCGCTTCCCTATATGGAATCTCTTTACAATCAAATTTCTCATAGGAAAAACGTTTATCCTCACCCAGCTCGTGCTGCACATCACGAAGCATTCCATCTGATTGGTCTGAAAGTACTACTTGTATATCCATCGGAATCCGCTTCTGGTTCTCGCTCCAAAGTGCACCGTTTCCACAGCCGATCTCGAGAATTCGCATATCTTCATGTAACTCACACTGCTCAAGCAGCCACGGAAACCATCCTTTCGGATTCACAGAATACTCCCGGTGCAAACGAATACGGGCGGAAATATTTGCTGCATTCTGGTACTGCGTCTTCAAGCTCCGCTCCACCGCAGTCAGATGAATCAGATCGAACATACGATTCCAGTCCAACTCCTGTTTCTGCTGAATCGCATTCATCGTACTGTCAATCGCGTCATTCATTGCCTGCATTTCCTCGATGCGTGCCTGAATCAGCTTTTTCTGCACACGCATGGATTCTAACAGATACTGCTGATCCGCAGATGCAAGGGTCATCTCACGAATGTCCTGCAAAGAAAACCCCAGATATTTCAAAAGAAGAATCTGCTGCAGCTTTGCAAAATCAGCCTCTGTATACAGACGGGCGCCCGCCGGTGTCTTTGACGTCGGTTTTAAAATATTCTGTTTATCATAATATCGTATCGTTCGAAGTGTTACATGAGCTTTCTTTGCGAACTGACCAGATGAATAATACCTTTTACTTTTCATATTTGCTTTTTACTACTCTTCCTCCGGATAACGCATGCCCCACTCCTGCCGGATCTGCGTCATCATATCCATGACATCCCTCGTATAATCCAGATGCATGTCATCTTTTTCTCCTGCCACGGCAGCTTCCATATCCTGCACTTCATATTCAAGTGTGCGATTGGTCTCACCCTCCCGAATTGTCTCAGTGTGTCCGTCCTTCGTATATGTGATCACCGCTTCCTGACCTCTCGGATATTCATATAGTTCCACATATCCCTTATCAAAAGCGATCAATCCTCTCTTCGGCTGCTTTGCATGAAGTGAAAGGATTACCGTTGTCATCTGTAAAAACTTCATCAATATCCTCATAGACTTTTTCGATGCCGTACTTTTCTGCGAATGCAACTGCCTTGTCATGTGTGCGGTTCGCCACCGAATACAAGTTGCTTCCCTGTGCCTGTAATGCCTGTGCAAGCTGGTTGGCAATTACACCGCAACCCAATGTTGCCCAACGATATTTGATCATTTGTAATCGCTCCTATGTCGTTTTTGTTTCATTATAGCGGGATTTTTACATAAAAACAACCCCGGGACGAATCCCGGGGTTGCTTAAACACAACTAGTTGTATTTTCTTTTTCTAGCAGCTTCAGATTTCTTCTTACGCTTTACGCTTGGCTTCTCGTAATGCTCTCTCTTACGAATCTCCTGCTGGATACCAGCCTTCGCACAGTTTCTCTTGAAACGACGTAATGCGCTATCTAAAGTCTCATTCTCTTTTACGATTACACTAGACATTCTACACCTAACCTCCCTCCAGTTGCGTATTGTGCATCAACTGTAAGGTAAACTTAATTGCACTATCGATTATTTTATCAAAATATCCCAATTTGTCAATAGGTTTCGGCAATTTTTTTCCAGTTTCTCTTACAGCTTTGTAAATACAGATATCTCTTTCCGCAATCCGTCTGCGATTGCGAAGTTTTCGTCCATTTTATGAGAAATTTTATCCATATCTAAAACGAGCACCTGTGTGCTGTCCGCTGCCAATACAACACCACTGACACCATCTTCAATGGCATGTGAAATCGTATTTACAGATTCTGCGATTTCATTTCATGGAACGTTCCAGTAAATCGGTCTTCTGCTCGAATTGGGGTAATTTCTTCGTTTTTTATGAATATATAGTTGATTTTTCTACCTTCATTTGTGTTTTTCGAAACTAAGGATAGGAACTTGTGAAGTATTTAAGCATAAAAAATACGCACTGATTTCTCAGTGCGTATTTTATACATTGTATTTTATCCGAGCATTCCTTCCAATGCTGTTGCAGCTTCTGCAATTGCATCCGGAATACCTGCTGGATTCTTTCCTCCGGCCTGTGCCATATTTGGACGTCCACCGCCGCCACCGCCGACTTTGCCTGCGATTGCTTTAATAAGGTTTCCTGCATGTGCTCCCTGTTTCATAGCTTCGTCTGTTGCCATAGCGATAAGGTTTACTTTGCCATCGTTCTCAGAGGCAATCACTACAACACCTTCGCCAAGCTTGTCCTTCAGCTGATCTCCCAAATCACGGAGTCCGTTCATATCTACTCCGGAAACGCTTGTTGCAAGAAGCTTGACACCCTTGATTTCTTTTACCTGATTCATTACATCGCCCAATGCATCTTTTGCTGCTTTGCTCTTTAAAGACTCATTCTCGCTCTGTAATGCTTTCAGCTCTGCGGTCAGATGCTCAAGACGGTCAAGAAGATTTGCAGGTGTGGATTTTACAGCCTTGGCAGCTGCTTCAAAATCTGCTTCCATCTTCTTGTAATATGCAATGACATTGTCACCTGTAAGTGCCTCGATACGACGCACACCGGCTGCTACACCGCTCTCGGAAAGGATCTTGAATGTCTTTATATCGGATGTATTGGCTACATGTGTGCCTCCACAGAATTCCTTGGAGAAATCGCCCATGGATACGACACGTACCGTCTCGCCATACTTCTCACCGAAGAGGGCCATCGCTCCGGTCTTCTTTGCTTCGTCAACGGTCATGATATCGGTACGTACCGGAATAGCCTCGTTAATCTTCTCATTTACAATATCTTCTACCTTCTGTAACTCCTCTGCTGTCATTGCAGCAAAATGTGTGAAGTCAAATCTGGTACGCTCACTGTCCTGATAAGATCCTGCCTGCTCAACGTGAGTACCTAATACTTCACGCAATGCTTTCTGCAGCAAGTGAGTTGCAGAATGATTTGCACAGGTCTGTGCACGAAGTTTTGCATCTACTGCAAGTTCTACTTCCTCACCGGAACGAATCATACCGGATACCATATGTCCGATGTGTCCGTATTTGCCACCTAAAAGCTTGATGGTATCTTCTACGGCAAATACACCATCTGCAGTACGAATTTCACCTTTATCGCCCTGCTGACCACCCATAGTTGCATAGAAAGGTGTCTTCTCTACGATGATAGTTCCTGCATCCCCCTCTGAGAGTGCTTCAACGATTTCAGTTTCTGTAGTCATTACCGTAACTTTTGATGTATAAGTCAGGTTATCATAACCAACAAATTCGGTTGTAATAGCAGGATCAATCTGCTCGTAAACAGTAGCATCTGCACCCATGTAGTTTGTAACCTTACGTGCATTTCTTGCCTTCTGTCTCTGTTCCTCCATGCATGCCTTGAATTCGTCTTCGTTATAGCTAAATCCCTGTTCCTCAAGGATTTCTTCGGTCAGATCAACCGGGAATCCATAAGTATCATAAAGTTTGAAAGTATCGGCACCGGATAACTCCTTGGTTCCGTTCTTCTTCATCTCCTCCATCAAATCAGAAAGAATTGCAAGTCCCTGATCGATAGTCTTATTAAATTTCTCTTCTTCCTGTGTCAGAACCTTGAAGATGAAATCTTTCTTCTCTTCCAGTTCTGGATATCCGTCCTTGCTCTCATTGATAACAGTCTCAGAAAGCTTTGCAAGGAACAGTCCATCAATGCCAAGCATCTTTCCGTGACGTGCAGCACGACGGATCAGACGGCGAAGCACGTATCCTCTTCCCTCATTGCTCGGCATAACACCATCGGATACAAGAAATGTTGAGGAACGGATATGATCTGTGATCAGACGGATGGATACATCATCCATTGCGTCTACCTGATATTTCTTTCCAGACATTTCACAAATCTTGTCACGGATGGCTTTCATTGTATCAATATCAAACATGGAATCTACATCCTGTACGATACAGGCAAGACGCTCAAGTCCCATACCTGTATCAATGTTCGGATGTTCAAGAGGAGTGTAGTTACCTTTGCCGTCACTCTCAAACTGAGTAAATACAAGGTTCCAAACCTCAACAAAACGGTCACATTCACAGCCTACATGACAGTCGGGTCTGCCGCAGCCCTTTTCGTCGCCACGGTCAAAGTAGATTTCGGAGCACGGACCGCAGGGGCCTGAACCGTGTTCCCAGAAGTTATCTTCCTTGCCGAGTCTTACCATATGTGACGGATCAACGCCGACTTCTTTTGTCCAAATGTCAAAAGCCTCGTCATCGTCCTCATAGATTGAAACATAGAGCTTTTCGGGAGGCATTTCAAGAACCTTTGTAAAGAATTCCCATGCCCATGCTGTAGCCTCGTGCTTAAAATAGTCGCCGAATGAGAAGTTACCGAGCATTTCAAAGAATGTACCGTGACGGGCTGTGATACCGACACGCTCAATGTCGGGAGTACGGATACATTTCTGACAGGTTGTAACACGCTTGCGAGGAGGTGTTACCTCACCTGTAAAATATTTTTTCATAGGAGCCATACCGCTGTTGATAAGCAGAAGGCTGTTGTCGTCCTTTGGAACAAGTGAAAAGCTGGGGAGTCTTAAACAACCCTTTGATTCAAAGAATTCAAGGAACTTTTCTCTTAATTCGTTAAGTCCTGTCCACTTCATAAAAAATCTCTCCTTATACAAATTCACAGGGGAATACAATATTCGTTCAAATTTGTTTAAAGTATGCAACCGAGCAAAATAAAAAATCCCATTGTATAAAAATACAATGGGACAGGAATATCCTGCGGTACCACCCAAATTGACGCCAAGCGTCCGCTTTGAGTAATCGTCATAAGAGATTACATTTCCTTAACGCAGAAATACGCTGTGCTTAATCACACAGAGCTCAGGGGCAGCGCACCGAAACTTCACATAAAAGCCTTGCACCAAAACGGCTTTCTCTCTGAAATGCTGACATCTCGGTTAATCCCGTCACAGCCGAATATTGTAATTCAATTGTAGCAAATAATTTAAATCGGAGCAACACTCTGCTTTGCTTGCAAGGAGCAGAGTTTGCGACAGATTGCAATCAAGTGCATAGGAGCGTCAGCTCCTCAGTATTTCAGCGAGAGATTTGCTCACGCTGAAAGGCTGAATTGTTCCCCACCGTTTTTAAGGTGGGGAACATCAGTACTTAGATTATAAAACTGTTTCTTTGTGTTGTCAATAGCAAAATTCGGGATTAGTCACGCTTTTTTCTGATAACCGAGCCTGACGGAATGGGAGCATTGCATTTCATTGTAAGTCTTTGCATCGGATGCGGCGCACTTTCAACGGGCATGCCCTCGTCGGTTGTAAGTGACTCACACTTGATTTCAAACGGCACTCCGCTTGGCGGAAGTACATCAAGTGTGTCGCCCACATAGAATTTGTTGCGCTGAGTGACCACTGCGGTTGTGTCGTCAACAAGCTCTTCACACAATGCAACATTGTCATAATGACGGATATATCCTCCGTTGCCCGTAACCTGACCGGGTTCTCTGCCGAAATAGAAGCCTGTGTTGTACTCACGGTGGCTGATTTTTTCAAGCTCTTCTCTTATCCACGGTTTGAGAACATAATCGTCACCCTCTGCAAAATAATCGTCAACAGCGTGACGGTAAGCGTTTGTTGTAACAGCGACATAGTAAGCCGACTTTGCTCTGCCCTCAATCTTAAAGCTTGAAATACCTGCCTTTACAAGCTCGGGGATATGCTCAATCATACAGAGATCTCTTGAATTGTAGAGATATGTGCCGTCACCTGTTTCTTCAACAGGAAAATACTGTCCCTGACGGTTTTCTTCGTAAAGATGATACTTCCAGCGACACGGCTGAGCGCAGTCACCGTGGTTCGCATCTCTGCCTGTCATATAGCTTGAAATAAGGCACCTGCCCGAGAATGAAACGCACATTGCACCGTGTACAAAGCATTCAATTTCAAGCTCTTTCGGAACTTTTGCACGCATTTCGGCAATTTCATCAAGCGGAATTTCTCTTGCAAGCACAACCCTTGACGCACCCATATTGTAAAGCACATTTGCCGCCGCATAGTTTGTTACTCCCGCCTGAGTCGAAATGTGGCGCTGAACCTTTGGCGCATACTTTTTAGCCGCCTCAAAAACACCGAGGTCGGCAATTATGAACGCATCAACTCCGCAAGCCTGAGCATTTTCCATAAATTCCTGAAGATGAGGAATTTCATTATTGCGTGGAAGTGTGTTGCAGGTCACATGGATTCTTGCGCCCTTTGCGTGGGCAAGGTCACAAGCTTTTTTGAGCTGATCGTTATCAAAATTCTGCGGTGCGGAACGCATTCCGAACATTTTTCCTGCAAGAAAAACTGCATCTGCGCCAAAGTTTAAAGCGGATTTAAGGCAATCCATATCACCTGCCGGTGACAAAATTTCGGGTTTTTCAAAATTAGTTATCATAGCTTTCAATATACTCCAGATTTGCGTTTTGCTGTTCAAGTGTTGATGCGTAATAAGCCTGTCCCTTGCTGTCATGACAGAAGAAGTAATAATCCGAGCTGTTCGGATTGAGTGCGGCAATTATCGCATCCATACCGGGATTGCAGATAGGACC
>OMCE01001243.1_pt1 | contig 10455 bp, 7 predicted proteins | sample 1644981 | NCBI WGS metagenome assembly OMCE01 (sample SAMEA103958151, study PRJEB25191) | human gut metagenome | reverse complement strand
TGTTGCGTTCACCACCTGCAACACGCTTGATGTTGTAGTAAATCTTGTAGGATACCGCTTCGGGTAAACTCTCAATGAAGTTTTGTGCCTCATCTGTCAAGACAAGTCGAAATATATTTTGTGCCATACATTCTCTTTTTTGCATACAAAGATAATTACAATGTTTCATAAACAAGAAACACTTCAAAGGAAACGGCATTACATAGTCCCTTTTTAACATTTAAGGAAAAGATAATTGCGTATAAGAAACTTATTTTATAAGCCTTTACTCATAAAGAATCCGCATACTGATAATAAAATCTAAAAAACAAACGTTCCAATCATTAGCATGATTTTCGAAAAAAACACTAAATAATTTGTTGCGTCAAACAAAATGCCTAACTTTCGCCCCAAATCATAGCAACTCAACAACAAAAACCGATATGAAACACTTAAAACTATTCGCACCATTGGTAGCCTTGTTGCTGATGACAAGCTGCGTTAGCAAGAAAAAACTTGCTGAGGTGCAAACATCTTACGATCAGCTTAAAACCGAACACGCTACACTGCAAAAGGACTATAACGACGCGCAAGTGCGCATTGCCGAATATACCTCTGACTCTAAAAGTTTGGCCGCTCGCCTCAAGGAAGAGCAAGAACGCAATAAGGAGATGAAGGAGGCTTATAACAAGTTGCAGTCATCGTACCAAAGCAACGTGCAGCAAGGCAATGTCAACATCTCGAAGTTGGTGGACGAAATCAATGCTTCGAATAAGTTTATCAAGCAATTGGTAGACGCTAAGACGAAGAGTGACTCGCTAAACCAAGCTTTGACTAACAAACTCACACGTTCGCTCTCTAAGCAAGAGATGAACGACGTTGACGTTCAAGTACTTAAAGGCGTAGTTTACATCTCATTGGCCGACAACATGCTCTACAAGAGTGGTAGCTACGAGATTGGCGACCGTGCTGGCGAAACGCTTTCTAAGATTGCCAAGATTATTACCGACTACAAGGACTACGACGTATTGGTAGAGGGTAACACCGACAATGTGCCTATCTCACAGAAGAACATTCGCAACAACTGGGACCTCTCTGCCCTTCGTGCCTCATCTGTCGTACAGGCTCTGCAGACGCAATATGGTGTTGACCCCAAACGTTTGAGCGCTGCTGGCCGTGGCGAATACAACCCCGTGGCTTCTAACAACTCAGCCGTGGGCAAACAACGCAACCGCCGCACACAAATCATCATTACGCCTAAGCTCGACCAGTTCATGGACCTCATCGACGAGGCTCCCGAACAACAGCAGCAATAATAAGTACGTCCGTCTTACGTAACGCGTTACGTAGGACGGACTTGTTGTATATACAAAACAAAAAAGCCTCCATAACGAAACAAGAATAAACTGCAGTTTATTTTTGTCATAAGAATATTTTTACCCACACTATTGCGCTCGCCTTGCACTAACTTTCTTCGCAAATTAGGCGGCGGCTCGGCAATAAAAACTAAAGTCTTTCAGACTTTTGTTTTGTATTGCGCTCGCCTTGCACTAACTTTCTTCGCAAATTAGGCGGCGGCTCGGCAATAAAAACTAAAGTCTTTCAGACTTTTGTTTTGTATTGCGCTCGCCTTGCACTAACTTTCTTCGCGAGTTAGGCGGCACCTCAGCTATACAAAGCAAAAAATATATTTTTTTGCTTTGCATAGCATTCGGTTTGCACTAACTTTGCACCCAAAAAGCAAGCAATGAATCCTTTGGACATTATTAATAAGTATTATGCCGACAATGAGCCGCTACGCAAATTGCTTATCTTTCATAGCAATCAAGTAAAGGAGCGCGCCCTAAAGATTGTAGCGGCTCACCCCGAACTGCCGTTCGACGCACAGTTTGTAGAACAAGGGGCGATGCTACACGACATTGGCATTTTCTTAACCGACGCACCCGCCATTCACTGCCACGGCACAGAACACTACCTGATACACGGCTACTTGGGCGGACAGTTGATGCGCAAAGAAGGATTGGAAAGCGTGGCACGCGTTTGCGAACGACATACGGGCACTGGACTGACCGAAGCCGTTATCCACCAACGTGAACTGCCGCTCCCTCCTGGCGACTATCGTCCTCGTACACTCGAAGAGGAGGTGATTTGCTATGCTGATAAGTTTTACTCTAAAAGTCACCCCGAACGTGAACGGTCGGTAAACGACACCGCACGAAGCCTCGAAAAGTTTGGACTCGACGGCGTTTGTATCTTTTGGACTTGGGTGAAACGCTTCGAACCCGAGTGGTACGACGAAAGCCTTCACCAAGCAGCACAAGCAAAGCTCCTTGCTGCCGCTCCGACCGACTTGACTGAATAACTCGTGAGCATGAGATTTTTTTCACTCATTCTACTCTCACTGCTGACCACACTCTGCGTCGTGGCCAGCCATTTGCATTTGCCGATGTCGCACAATGGTGCAGCATCGGCTTCTGTACTTGTAGCCGACTCTAACGCTACACCGCAAAAATCAACGTCTACGCTGCGTCCGCGATTACCCAAAGACACTACTTCTACCCTACTCTCCGATTCGCTGCAAGGCGACTCGCTGCGCCATGATTCGGTGAAGGTGGACACGGTGAAGCACAAGCCGGGCATCGACTCGCCCGTTGAATATCAAGCGAATGACTCTATGGTGTACGATGCCGCTACGGGATTAGCTTATTTATACGGCAAGGCGCAGGTGAACTATCAGAATATGCAACTTACGGCTGCCAAGATAGCGATGAACATGGACTCAAGCCTTGTACATGCCGAAGCGCGTCCTGACTCTACAGCCGAGGGCGGATTGGCCGAAAAGCCTGTTTATCACCAAGGTAGCGACGAGTATAATAGTGAACGCATGTCGTTCAACTTCAAGACGAAGAAGGGATTCATTCAGAATGTTGCCACACGCCAAGGCGACGGCTTTATGGTGAGCGAGAAGTCAAAACGCTCCGCTGACGGCACACTTTATCTTGAACACGGCCGCTACACCACGTGCGATGCCAAACATCCTCACTTCTACATCGCCCTCTCACGCGCCAAGGTACGCCCAGGCAAAGAGGTGGTATTCGGTCCAGCTCACTTAGTAGTAGAGGACGTACCCCTTCCCTTGGCCATTCCTTACGGTTTCTTCCCCTTTAATAAGAAGTATTCCTCGGGCTTTATCATGCCCTCGTATGGCGACGAGACTGCTCGCGGTTTCTACCTGCACAATGGTGGTTATTACTGGGCTATCAACGACTACATGGACCTCAAACTATTGGGTGAGATTTACACCAAGGGGTCATGGGGAGTAAGTGCCGAAACAAATTATAATAAACGTTATCGCTATCGAGGTAACCTTTATTTTAGCTATATTCGCACCGTCGAAGGCGATAAGAACATGCCTGACTATTCGGTAACAAAGAGTTTGAAGTTGCAGTGGTCGCACTCGAAGGACTCAAAGGCGGCTCCTAACACCTCTTTCTCAGCACGCGTCAACTTTGCCTCTGAGAATTATGAACGCAAAAATTTAGACAGCCGCTACAATCCTTTGTCGTATACGCAGAGTACGCGCGCCAGTTCGGTTAGCTTTGGCCATACGTTTAGCAACATTGGCTTGAGCATCGCAGCCTCTGTCAACCTCACGCAAAACATGCGTGACGCTACCATTGCCATGACGCTCCCCGATGTGAGCATCTCATTGGCACGTTTCTACCCCTTCCGCCGCAAACATGCTGCGGGCAAGGAACGTTGGTACGAGAAGATATCGATGTCGTATACGGGCCAAATGTCTAACTCCATCACGACCAAGGAGAACAAACTCTTTAAGTCAAACTTGATTAAGGACTGGCGCAACGGTTTGCAACACCGCATTCCCATTGACGCGACTTTCCAACTCTTTAAGTACATCAACATTTCGCCCAACTTCAACTTCCGCGATATCATGTACGCCTCACGCGTCAATCGCTCGTGGGACAGACAGTTGCAGCAGGAGTTGCGCGACACGACCTACGGCTTTTACAACCTCTATGATTGGAACGTGGGCGTAACAGCCAATACAACACTTTACGGCTTCTACAAACCGTTGAAGTTCTTAGGTGGTAAGAAGATACAAGCCATTCGCCACGTGTTCAAGCCCTCGGTCACGTTTAGCTACGCTCCCGACTTTACCACTTCGCGCTATGGTTACACCAAACACTACGACCGCATCGACCCTATGGGCAATGTGCAGAGCGTAAGTTATTCGCCCTACTCTGGCGGCATCTATGGTTACCCTTCAGGCACGAAACAGGGACTTATCTCGATGTCTGTGTCGAACAATCTCGAGATGAAGGTGAAGTCTGACCGCGACTCTACAGGTTTTAAGAAGATTTCGCTCATTGACGAACTTTCGGCTTCGCTATCGTACAACATGGCGGCCAAGACGCAGCCTTGGAGCAACCTCAGCACGCGTCTGCGCCTTAAGTTGGGCAAGAACAAAACGTTCTCTATGGCGGCTGTCTTTGCCACCTACGCTTATAAGTTTAACGAAAACGGACAGGTGGTCACCTCCGACCGCACGGAATGGAGCTACGGACGTTTCGGCCGTTTCCAAGGTATGTCGCAAAGCCTTTCCTACACGTTTAATAACCAAACGTGGGGCAAGTGGATGGATATGTTGCACGGCCGCCGCAAGTCGGACACGTCGAGCACCACTTCCACCTCTACCGACGACGACCTCGACGTAGAAGATGCTAACATCGACCCCGACATTAAGGAGGCACGTTCGGGCGGTAGCAAGAAGAAGGAGAAGGCGAAGGTCGACCAAGACGGCTACCTCACCTTCAACATTCCTTGGTCTATCACCTTCTCTTACGGCATCACCATGGCGGAGGATCGCAGCAAACAGATCAATGTGCGCCGTATGCGTTACCCCTTCTCGTTTACGCAGACGCTCAATGCGTCAGGTTACGTGCGCATAGCTGACGGGTGGAACATTACCTTCTCTTCTGGTTACGACTTTGAGATGCACAAACTCTCTATGACTACGCTTTCTCTCTCGCGCGACCTTCACTGCTTCGAGATGTCGGCCTCTGTCGTACTGAAGCCTTACACATCGTACAACTTCACCTTCCGTGCTCGCGTCTCCGAATTGGCCGACGCCCTCAAGTGGGAGAAGCGCAGCGCTTACTCTACAAATGTAGAATGGTACTAAGTTAATGTGCAAATGCTTGGGTAATGTGCAAATGTGAGAATGTGCAAATGCTTGGTTAATGGGCAAATGCTTGGTTAATGTGCAAATGTGAGAATGTGCAAATGTGCAAATGGTCGCCTTTACTAGCTGCGTTTGCACTTATTAAACCCATTAAACTCATTAAACTCATTAAACTCATTAAACTCATTAAACTTACTAAACTCATTAAACTCATTAAACCCATTAAACTCATTAAACCCATTAAACTCATTAAACCCATTAAACTCATTAAACTCACTAAACTTATTAAACTCAAAAAATATCTCTCTTATGCAACTCAAAAAGATGATTTCAAGCAGCATCGCTGCCGTAGCTTTAGTCCTCTCGCTTGCATCATGCAGCAGTGGTACGAATGAATATCACACGACTTACTTCAACCCTCTGCGCCCCAATGGCATTGAGATGTTTGCCGACCAAACAATCGACTCTACTCGCATTGTCAGCACCGACAACTGGTCATTCCAAATTCAAGCTGCTGATTGGTTGACAGCTACTTATAAAGGCCAACAGTCCCCCTTCTCTGAAACGGTAAAAGCTGGTTACCTCGTACAGTCTGACCGCATCACCCTCACCGCTACGCCTAATACTACGGGCAAGGAGCGCGGTGCCCTTCTGTCTGCTACGAGCACATTTAGCAAGATTGGAACGACGATGACACAAGTTCGCCAATATCCCATGCTAAACATCACTACTCCTTCATGCGAGATCTCTACGGTGAACAATCAGAAGCAATACATCTTCCGCACCTACGTTGATGCTGCGGGCAAGACTTCAGGTTCGGTCAATCCGAAAGTTACCTTCACCGTGTACGCCGACGGTGCTACTTTGCGCTCTAACGACGAGTGGATTACGGTAATGCCTAAGACGCTCGGCAAAGAGAACGTTTATACACCTAACGAGAAGCAAGAGGTGAACCTCGCCATAGCGGAAAACAAAGGCACTGAGAAGCGTACCGGTACGCTCACGCTTACCTCTAACGGCATTTCAAATACGATTACGATCGTACAAGCCGCTCCTACTAACGACAATAAGTAATCACATATAGCAACTGAGGGGCAGGCCTCTGGCCTGCGAGTAAAAAGCAACAAACTTACTCGCAGGCCAGCGTCCTGCCCCTAATTGCTAAAAAGCCTCAATCAGATATGAGCAAAACACTAAAGGTTGGCCTTATACAACAAACGTGCTCGGCCAGCGTTGAAGATAATAAGCAAAAACTTGCTAAGAACATTGCCGATGTAGCCGCACAAGGAGCCGAATTGGTCGTACTGCAAGAGTTGCACAACTCGCTCTACTTCTGCCAAGTAGAAAGCACTGACAACTTCGACCTCGCCGAACCTATTCCCGGTCCTTCAACCGACTTCTATGGTGCTTTGGCCCAAAAGCATGGCATCGTCTTAGTCACTTCTCTCTTCGAACGCCGTGCAGCAGGGCTTTATCATAACACGGCCGTTGTGTTTGAGAAGGACGGCAGCATAGCGGGCAAGTACCGCAAGATGCACATTCCCGACGACCCTGCTTACTACGAGAAGTTCTACTTCACCCCTGGCGATATGGGCTTTCACCCTATCGACACTTCAGTTGGCCGACTCGGCGTACAAGTATGCTGGGACCAATGGTACCCCGAGGGAGCACGCCTCATGGCATTGCAAGGTGCCGAACTCTTAATCTATCCTACCGCTATCGGTTACGAAAGCAGCGACACACCTGAAGAACAAGCGCGCCAACGCGAAGCTTGGACCACCGTGCAGCGTGGTCATGCCGTAGCCAACGGACTGCCCGTCATTGCGGTCAACCGCACAGGTCATGAGGACGACCCTTCAGGCCAAACGAATGGCATCGACTTCTGGGGTTCAAGTTTCATAGCGGGACCACAAGGTGAACTCTTACACCGTGCTCCCATCAACGAAGAAGAGAATGTCGTCATTGAGATAGACCTTCAGCGCAGCGAGAACGTTCGCCGTTGGTGGCCCTTCTTACGCGACCGCCGCATAGAAGAGTTCCAACCGCTCACTCAACGCTTTATTGACTAAAACAGGTATCAACAACACCTCTTTACATATTCAACGCGAAGTGCCTAATGCGCTTCGCGTTTTTTGTGAATTATAGACTACATCAAACGGCCTAATTGGGGGGCGGGTTTGTAACCCGCGGCAGCAGCATGTTGCTTATAGTCGCTTAGTGACTATTAAGTAGATGGTCAAGCCTGCTACTGCCGCGGGTTAAAAACCCGCCCCCCAATTAACCCGTCCCCCAATTAGACTGATAAATTGAAGTTTTATTGGTGATGAGTTATCGTCCACAGGCCAGTGTACGTGTTTCCACTGGCCAAGTGTACGTGTTTCCACTGGCCTGTGGACGCACGTACACTGGCCTGTGGACGACAACTAAACACCTTTTTTCTAATGCCTAACCACCTTTTTTCTAATAGCTGACCGACCTTTTTTTCTAATGCCTAATCACCATTCTTCTAAAGCCTAACTGGCACAAAAACACCTTCTTCAGTCGGTTTTTCGACAACCGTGCCTTACAAAACAGAACTTTATTGCTTAATTTCTTTATTATAACATTTATATTTTTTTGCTATAAGCAAAATGAGAAAGTATTGATAATCAGTGAATTAGCTTTTTAAATATTATAAAACCATTTACATTTTGCTTATATGCTCTACTCTCCAATTATTCTATGTTGTATTTTTGCCACGTCGAAAGTACAAAAGCGTACGACATGTTTTAATGAACGTTAAACGTTTCGGAATAGTTTTAAACGCTTCGGAATGGTTTTAAACGCCTCGAATCTAAATATCGAAATAGTAGAACCAACACGAAATAACAACATACGAATATGAAGAATTTACTTTTCACCCTCTCGCTCTCTTGCCTTTCACTCACGGCAATGGCGCAAGACTTGCAATCGCCCAACGGAAACTTCAAGATGAACTTTTCGCTCGACGCGCAAGGTCGCCCTACTTATTACTTAAAGTATAAAGGTAGCGACATTATCCGTCCGTCTCACCTCGGATTGGAGTTGAAGCAAGAAGACCCTAACAAGGCACAAGACTTTGAATTTAAGACGCGTGCCGATGCTTCAAAGTTGGCACAGAAGGCAGACCTCATGACAGGCTTCGTGGAGACCGACCATACGACCACGACCTTCGACGAGACGTGGCAACCCGTTTGGGGCGAAGAAAGCAACATTCGCAATCACTACAACGAACTCTGCGTCACCCTCTCACAACCCAAGAACGAACGTGAGATAAAGATACGCTTCCGCATGTTCGACGATGGACTCGGCTTCCGCTACGAATTTCCGGCTCAGAAAAACCTGACCTACTTCACCATTAAGGAGGAACACACACAATTTGCCATGGCAGGCGACCACACCGCTTGGTGGATTCCGGGAGACTACGACACGCAAGAGTACGAGACCGTTACGAGCAAACTCAGCGAGATACGCAAACTGATGAAGAGCGCTGTAACGCAAAATTCCTCACAGACTCCTATTTGGAAGGGCGGCGTACAGACGGCTTTGATGATGAAGTCGGCCGACGGCCTTTACATCAACCTGCATGAGGCGGCTTGCATTGACTACTCTACGATGCACCTCAACTATGATGACAAGACGATGACCTTCGAGAGTTGGCTCACTCCCGACGCACGTGGCGATAAGGGCTACTTACAAGCCCCTTGCACTTCACCTTGGCGCACCATTATCGCAGGTGAAAAGGGTGCCGACATCTTGGCCTCTCGCATGACGCTCAACCTCAACGAGCCTTGTAAGATAAAAGATACTTCATGGATTAAGCCTACTAAGTACATCGGCATTTGGTGGGATATGATTACCAATAAGGGCACTTGGGCCTATACCAACGACTTCTCTACTATTAAGTTGGGCGAAACGGACTATGCACACGCTAAACCCAATGGTACGCACTCTGCTAATACTGAGAACGTAAAGCGTTACATCGACTTTGCCGCAGAGAATGGTTTTGATGCGGTACTGGTTGAAGGTTGGAACATTGGTTGGGAAGACTGGTTTGGCCATGAAAAGGACTACGTGTTCGACTTCGTTACGCCTTATCCCGACTTTGACGTAAAGGCTATTCACGCTTACGCTGCTTCAAAGGGCGTTAAGATGATTATGCACCACGAGACGTCAGGTTCGGCTCGCAACTATGAGCGTCACCTCGACAAGGCTTACCAATTTATGGTTGACAATGGTTATCCTGCCGTAAAGAGTGGCTATGTAGGCAACATCGTGCCACGTGGCGAACACCACTACGGTCAGTGGATGAACAATCACTACCTCTACTGTGTGACTAAGGCTGCTGACTATCATATCATGGTCAATGCCCACGAGGCTACTCGTCCAACAGGTATCTGCCGCACTTACCCCAACTTGATTGGCAACGAGAGTGCACGTGGTACGGAGTACGAATCATTTGGTGGCAATGCCGTTGACCACACGACAATTCTTCCCTTTACTCGTTTGATTGGCGGTCCGATGGACTATACACCGGGCATTTTCGAAACGGACTGCTCAAAGATGAATCCTTCTAACACCAGCCGCGTTCGCACAACGATTGCTCGCCAGTTGGCTCTCTACGTTACCATGTATAGTCCCTTGCAAATGGCAGCCGACGTGCCTGAACATTATAAGGAACACATGGACGCCTTCCAGTTTATCAAAGACGTGCCCGTTGATTGGCAAAAGTCTGTTTACCTCGAAGCTGAACCGGGCGACTACGTAACGATTGCTCGTAAGGACAAGCATTCTGAGAATTGGTTTGTAGGTTGCTCAGCCGACGAGAATGGTCACACAGCCAACCTCAAGTTCGACTTCCTCACTCCTGGCAAGAAGTATGAAGCTACTATCTACGCTGATGCTAAGAACGCTTCATGGGATAAGAATCCGAAAGCTTACACCATTACTAAGAAGACAATCACCAACAAATCAACTCTCAAGCTCCACGCTGCCAGCGGTGGTGGTTTTGCTATTAGCTTGAAGGCGCTCTAAGTTATCGAGTTCTTTTGTTAACGAGTTCTTTTGTTAACGAGTTAACAAGTTGACAAGTTAACGAGTAAGTTACCTTAAAAGGACTAACCTTCTTGTTAACTTGTCAACTAAAAACTAAAAAAACAAACTTACTCGTCAACCCGTTAACTCGTTAACTTGTTAACTAAAAAAACAAACTTACTCGTCAACCCGTTAACTCGTTAACTTGTTAACTGAAAAAA
>OMCE01001235.1_pt1 | contig 10471 bp, 7 predicted proteins | sample 1644981 | NCBI WGS metagenome assembly OMCE01 (sample SAMEA103958151, study PRJEB25191) | human gut metagenome | reverse complement strand
TATGGGCTGTGTCATTCAGGCAGGTCTTGGCCAGAACCCTGCAAGACAGGCAGCAGTCAACGCAGGGATTCCGGTAGAGGTTCCTGCAACTACGATCAACGTACTGTGCGGCTCCGGCATGCACTGTGTAAACCTGGCTGCCAAGCTGATTGCCTCCGGTGATGCGGATATCATCGTAGCTGGCGGTATGGAAAATATGTCCATGGCTCCTTATCTTCTGTATAATGCAAGATTCGGTTACAGAATGGGCGCTGGAAAGATGGATGATGCGCTGATCCGCGATGCCCTGACGGATGCATTCGGCGGCTATCATATGGGTATTACTGCTGAAAATATTGCAGAAGACTGGGGACTGACCAGAGAGCAGCTGGATGAGTTTGCAGCATGGAGCCAGCAGAAGGCACAGAAAGCGATTGCAGAGGGCAAGTTCAAGGACGAGATCGTTCCGATGGAAGTAAAACAGAAAAAACAGACCGTTGTATTTGATACTGATGAGGGACCCAGACCGAATGTAACGGCAGAGAGCATCAGCAAGCTACGTCCTGCATTCAAAGAGGGTGGTGTCGTAACCGCCGGCAATTCTTCCGGTATCAACGATGCAGCGGCAGCGCTGATCGTTATGAGCGAAGAAAAGGCAAAGGAGCTGGGCGTAAAGCCGATGGCTACCTGGGTAGCAGGCGAGCTGGCAGGCGTAGAACCCCGCATCATGGGTATTGGACCGGTTGCAGCAACCCGCAAGGTAATGAAGAAAGCCGGCTACGAAATCGGCGACTTCGACCTGATTGAGGCAAACGAAGCATTCGCAGCACAGTCTGTAGCAGTTGCGCATGACCTTGGCTTCAACAACGATATCTTAAACGTCAACGGCGGAGCAATCGCCCTTGGTCATCCGGTAGGAGCATCCGGCTGCCGTATTCTGGTAACCTTACTTCATGAGATGGAAAAGAGAGATGCAAAGAAAGGTCTTGCTACTCTTTGTGTTGGCGGCGGCATGGGCTGTGCAGCGATCGTAGAGCGCGAGTAAGACAAAAAACTTCGATAACCTTCCAGATGTTTTGGATAGAATTTCATAACAAAATTTCAAAAACGGTTCTGCTGAGCTCTATAGAGTTGGCAGGACCGTTTTTGCCGTGGGTTAGAAAAAACTTCCGGACTGGATTTTGCTGTAGCAGAGGGAAACCATGCGCCTGAAAATCCCTGCATGTTCTTCTGGCACGGAATCTGAAAGTGTGCTAAAATATTTGTATACTGCGATTTTTATCGGAATGGAGAAGTTAATTTATGGCAAATACTGAAAAGGTCCGTTTAAATAAATATCTTTCCCAGGCTGGCATCTGTTCGAGAAGAGAAGCGGATGTCCTGATCGAAGGGGGAAAAGTGTCTGTGAATGGCAAGATTGCAGATCCGGGTATGCGGGTCAACGATCTGGACAAAATTACAGTTGAGGACAAACCGGTCGGACACCGGGAGAAAAAGGTGGTGCTGGCTTATTACAAGCCGGTTGGAGTGACCTGCACAGAAAAGGACAAGCATGCCCAGATCACGATCCGTGATGTCGTCGAATATCCGGTGCGTGTAACCTATGCAGGACGCCTGGACAGAGATTCGGAAGGCCTTTTACTGCTGACAAACGACGGTGACTTAATCAATGGTCTGATGCGTGCGGCCAACTTTCACGAAAAGGAGTACCTCGTCCGCGTCAATAAGCCCATTAGCCGGGATTTCCTCAAAAAAATGTCGGACGGTATGCTGTTAAAGGATTTAAATGAGCGTACCCGTCCCTGCTTTGTAAAGGAAGAAGGAAAATTTGTCTTCCGTATTATCCTGACGCAGGGCTTAAACCGCCAGATCCGCCGGATGTGCAAGACCCTCGGCTATGGCGTTCTAAGCATCAAACGTGTGCGTGTGGCAAATATTCTGCTGGGGAAATTAAACCCGGGCGATATTCGTGCAGTCACCGGTGCAGAGTTAAAAGAGCTGTACTATGAAGTTGGGAAAAATGCCAGCCGTCCGGCGCGTCCTGCATGGGAAAAGGAACGGCAGCCTGCTGCGAAAAAAGAAGCTCAGTCCGGTATGGTGACGTTGGGGGAAAAGGGGCGTGCGTCGAATGCAGGAATGCAGCGCAGCGGGCAGAATCCGGCTCACCGAAATGCAGGTGGCTACGCAAAAACGGCTGATCGCAGGCAAGGTACAGACGGTGCTCGCAAAGCAGAGCAGCGCGGTACCTACCGGAGTACCGCCGACAGCCGCACGAATGGTACCTATCGGAATGGTTCCGGATCCGGACAGACAGGAGCACAGAAAAAAACGATATGAATGATACAGACAGAATGAAAGAACTGGTCTCGAAGTTGAATGAGGCTTCAAAATCCTACTATGCCGAAGACCGGGAAATCATGAGTAATTTAGAATATGACAGGCTCTACGACGAGCTGGTTGCCCTGGAAGAAAAGACCGGAGTTGTGCTGGCAGCGAGTCCGACCCAATCGGTTGGTTATGAAGCAGTAGACGAACTTCCCAAAGAGCGTCACGAAAGCCCGATGCTTTCCCTTGGAAAAACGAAAAGCCGGGAAGAACTGGCAGACTGGCTGGGAGATCAGAAAGGTTTGCTTTCCTGGAAGCTGGACGGTTTGACCATCGTGTTGACGTACCGGGACGGAAAGCTGTTTAAGGCGGTCACGAGGGGAAATGGCGAAATTGGCGAGGTCATCACGCCGAACGCCAAAACCTTTGTTAACGTGCCGCTGCAGATCCCGTATCAGGGAGAGCTGATCCTGCGGGGAGAAGCGGTCATTACCTATGCGGATTTTGAAAAGATCAACGGCGAAATCGAAGACGTGGACGCTCGGTACAAAAATCCGAGAAACCTCTGCTCCGGTTCCGTGCGCCAGCTAAACAGCCAGATCACTGCGCAGCGAAAGGTGCATTTTTTCGCATTTGCACTGGTGCGTGCAGATGGTGTGGATTTTAAAAACTCAAGGGAAGAACAGTTTATATTCTTACAGAAGCAGGGCTTTGAAACGGTAGAATATAAAGCGGTAACTGCGGACACAATGCAGGAGGCAGTTGCCTGGTTTGAAGAAAAAATCACAGATTATCCGGTTCCGTCCGACGGGCTGGTACTGCTTTTGGACGATATCGCTTACGGAGAGTCACTTGGAAGAACGGCAAAGTTTCCGCGCAATGCCATTGCATTTAAATGGGCGGACGAGCAGGCGGAGACGACGCTGCGCGAGGTGGAGTGGAGCGCGAGTCGTACCGGACTGATTAACCCGGTTGCGATTTTTGACCCTGTGGAGCTGGAGGGGACAACCGTAAGTCGTGCCAGCGTTCACAATGTCAGCATTGTCAAAGAGTTAAAGCTCGGCATCGGCGACCGGATTACAGTCTATAAGGCAAACATGATTATCCCGCAGATCGCAGAAAATCTGACCAAAAGCGGTACGCTGGAAATTCCCTGCACCTGTCCGGTCTGTCAGGGAGAGACCCGGATTGTAAAAGAAAACGATACGGAGACGTTAGTCTGCCCGAACCCGGACTGCGATGCCAAAAAGATCAAATCTTTTACGCTGTTTGTCAGCCGGGACGCGATGAATATCGACGGACTTTCCGAAGCGACGCTGGAAAAATTTCTGGCGGAGGGCTTTTTGCATACCTATGCGGATCTGTTCCATCTGGACAGACACCGGGATGCGATTATGCAGATGGACGGCTTCGGCGAAAAATCGTATCAGAATCTCGAAGCGAGCGTTGAAAAAGCGAGACATACAAATCTTGCACGCCTGATTTACAGCCTTGGAATCCCGAATATCGGAATTGCCAATGCACGGATGATTTGTCGGGAATATAAAAATGATCTGGACAAAATGCTCGCTGCACCTGCAGAAGAGCTGGCGGCGATGGATGGCGTAGGACCTGTTATCGCAGGCGCGTTTGTGGATTTTTTTGCCCAGGAAAAAAATAGAACTGCGCTGGAGCTTTTATTAAAGGAAGTGGAGCTGGAGCAGGAAACCTTTTCAGAAGAAGCCCTGCCGCTTTCCGGGCAGTCCTTTGTTATTACGGGCAGCCTGAACCACTTTGAAAATCGCAGTGCCTTAAAGGAAAAGATCGAAGCCCTCGGCGGAAAGGTAACCGGAAGCGTGACGGGCAAAACCGTCTGTCTGATCAACAATGACAGTACCTCCAATTCCGCCAAAAATAAAAAAGCGCGGGAGTTGGGCATAGCTGTACTGACAGAAGAAGAGTTTATGAAGCAGTATCTGGAAAAATAACCGTCCGGACGAATTTATTAAAATACAGAGTGATCTGCCTGCCAGAGAGATTCTGGATAATGAAAATATTTTCGTGATGGACGAATATCGTGCGATGCACCAGAATATCCGCCCATTGCAGATCTGTATTCTGAATCTGATGCCGGTCAAACAAGATACGGAGCTGCAGCTTCTTCGGTCGCTGTCCAATACGCCGCTGCAGGTGGACGTGACCTTTATGAAAATGAACAGCCATCTGTCTCTGAATACCTCTGCAACACATCTGAATAAATTTTACGATACGTTTGATGATTTGAAATCCAACAAATACGATGGCCTGATCATCACGGGTGCGCCGGTGGAACAGATTCCTTTCGAAGAGGTGGATTACTGGAAAGAACTCTGCGAAATTATGGAGTGGTCAAAGACCCACGTCCATTCCACGTTCCACATCTGCTGGGGCGCTCAGGCAGGTCTGTATTACCACTTCGGACTCGACAAACGCCTGTTGCCGGAAAAGCTTTTCGGGGTATTTGAACACCGTGTGTTAAACCGCAAAGAGCCGCTGGTGCGCGGATTTGACGACGTTTTCTGTATCCCCCACAGCAGACATACCGAAACGCCTGCAGCGTTGATCCATGCCTGCAAAGAGCTGACCGTTATGGCGGAATCGGACAAAGCGGGAGTGCTTTTATGTATGACCGAGGGTGGACGCCAGATTTTCGTTATGGGACATCCGGAATATGATCGTTACACGCTGGATGGAGAGTACAAGCGCGATCGCGACAAGGGACTGCCGATCCATGTGCCGGAAAACTATTACCCGGAGGACAACCCGGAGAAGAAACCGTTACTTTCCTGGCGTGCGCACTGCAACGGATTGTATACGAACTGGCTAAATTATTACGTATATCAGACCACTCCGTATGATATTCGGGAGATTTGAGAAAATAAGGGTGGAAATGATTCATCCCTTTGCGAAAAAGGGATTAGTTGTTTACTTTTTGAAAAAAATAGCTTATAATCAACTATGAATGAAAAAATGCTGTAGAAATACAAGAAGGAGAAGGATTATGGAAATTTCAGCTTTACAGAAAGCCAGATATGAGTATGCTCCGAAGCTTCCCGGCATGCTGAGACACGGCATTGCAGATATCTGCGTTAAGGAAGGCGAAGAGACTCAGAGCGTTGCAGATCAGGAGAAGATCAAAGCGCTGTTCCCCAATACCTACGGTAAAAAGGAGATCACTTTCCAGAAAGGTGCGAACACTTCCGTTGCGAAGAAGCAGGTTGTAGGCGTTATCCTTTCCGGCGGACAGGCTCCTGGCGGACACAACGTTATCTGCGGTTTATACGATGCATTAAAGGCAACCAACCCGGAGAACGTACTGTACGGCTTCAAGAACGGTCCGAGCGGTCTGATCGAAGACGATTATCTTGTTTTTGATGACGAGTATATCAATGCATACAGAAACACAGGCGGTTTCGATATCATCGGTTCCGGCAGAACCAAACTGGAGACTCAGGAACAGTTCGCAATCGCTGCTGAAGTCTGCAAGAAGCATGGCATCACCGCAATCGTTATCATCGGTGGCGACGATTCCAACACAAACGCAGCTGTACTGGCTGAGTACTTCGCTGCAAACAACACCGGCGTACAGGTAATCGGCTGCCCGAAGACCATCGACGGCGACTTAAAGAACGAAGATATCGAGTGCTCTTTTGGTTTCGATACCGCTGCAAAGACCTACAGCGAAGTAATCGGTAACATCGAAAGAGATGCAAACTCCGCTAAGAAATATTGGCACTTCATTAAGGTTATGGGCCGCAGCGCTTCCCATGTTGCTCTGGAGTGCGCACTGGAAACCCAGCCGAATATCTGCCTGATTTCCGAAGAAGTTGCAGCAAAGAAGATGTCCCTGTCCCAGATCGCTGACTATATCGCTGATTCTGTAGCAAAGAGAGCAGCAAAGGGCATGAACTTCGGTGTTGCAATCATCCCTGAAGGCGTTGTAGAATTCGTTCCCGAGTTCTCCGCACTGATCGCTGAGATCAACGAGCTGTTAGCAGGCAGCAAGGCAGATGCGTTCAATGCACTTCCTACCTGGAAAGAAAAATATGCGTTCATCGAAAACGGTCTGTCTAAAGAATCCATGGCTGTATTCGCAATCCTGCCGGAAGGCATTCAGCAGCAGCTGTTCCTGGAGAGAGATCCTCACGGCAACGTACAGGTTTCCCTGATCGAGTCCGAGAAGCTGTTCTCCGCTCTGGTAGCTGACAAGCTGGCTGAGAGAAAGGCTGCAGGCACATACAACGGTAAGTTCAATGCACTGCATCATTTCTTCGGTTACGAAGGAAGATGTGCATTCCCTTCCAACTTCGATTCCGATTACTGCTACTCCTTAGGTTACAATGCATTCATGCTGATCCAGTATGGTTACAATGGTTACCTTTCCAAGGTTTCCAACCTGTCCAAACCGGCAGCTGAGTGGGTTGCAGGCGGTATGCCCATCACCAAGATGATGAACATGGAGAGAAGACATGGCGAAGACAAGCCTGTTATCCGTAAGGCTCTGGTTGAGCTGGATGGCAAGCCCTTCAAATACTTCGAGGCACACAGAGAAGAGTGGTCTGAGAACACCTGCTATGTATATCCGGGTGCAATCCAGTACTACGGACCTGCAGAGGTTTGTGATATCACAACCAAGACTCTGGCTCTGGAGAAGGGCGAATAATTCCCTCGACTTCAAAAATCAACAATAGAATGCACGCTCTGCGAGCATTCTATTGTCATGAATAAAGAGCGCCGCAAGACGTATACGGCAGAATGTGCTTTGCGTACATGCTGCTGATAGAAAAACTGCCGCACATCAGATGAGAGATCATCCGGGTGCGGCAGTTTTTTATTTCATAGGAAAATGCGTCCTATGAAATAAAAACGCGCTACGAGGATGCGCACTCGGCGCAGGGGGAGATGGTTGCCGAAGCAATCGCGCCTCGGCGCGAGAATGTGCCAAGGCACTTTCTTTTTTATCAGGAAACAAATCCTGCAGCGCAGGATTTTATGAAGAGGAGGATACATCATGGACCTGACAGGACGTCATTTTTTGAAATTACTGGATTATACGCCGGAGGAAATCAATTATTTAATCGACCTTGCAGCGGAGCTGAAACGCCTCAAAAAAGCAGGCATTCCGGTCGATACCTTACGGGGCAAAAATGTTGCACTGATTTTTGAAAAGACCAGCACGAGAACCCGCAGCTCCTTTGAGGTTGCTGCACACGATCTTGGCATGGGATGTACCTACCTTGATCCGTCCAGCTCCCAGATCGGCAAAAAAGAGAGCATCCGCGACACCGCACGCGTTCTGGGACGGATGTTTGAAGGAATCGAATACCGCGGTTACGGACAGGAAATCGTAGAAGAGCTTGCAAAATATGCAGGCGTTCCGGTATGGAACGGTCTGACCAACGAGTTCCATCCGACCCAGATGCTGGCTGACCTTTTGACGATTCGCGAGCATCTTGGAAAGCTGAAAGGCGTGAATCTGGTTTATATGGGAGACGCCCGCTACAACATGGGCAATTCCTACATGGTCGTATGCGCGAAGATGGGCATGCACTTTACCGCCTGCGCTCCGTCCCGTTATTTCCCGGACAAGGCTCTGGTTGAGCAGTGTCAGGAAATTGCAAAGCAGACCGGCGGCAGCATTACGCTGACCGAAGACGTAGAGAATGGAACAAAGAATGCGGACGTCATCTGCACCGACGTATGGGTTTCGATGGGCGAGCCGGATGCGGTATGGATGGAGCGTATCGAAGACCTGATGCCTTATCAGGTAAACCGCAAAGTGATGCAGAATGCCGGGAATGCGATTTTCATGCATTGCCTGCCTGCGTACCATGACCGCAACACCCAGATCGGCAGAGAAATCGGAGAGCGCTTCGGTATCTATGAGATGGAAGTAACGGATGAAGTCTTTGAATCCGACGCGTCGGTTGTATTCGACGAGGCAGAAAACCGCATGCACACCATCAAAGCAGTGATGGCGGCAACACTGGGCTGGAAAAATCCGACAGAGGCATAACGGAAGGACAGCAGCATTTGCTTCGGTGTATGACAATAGCACAGACGCAAAGTGTTTTGTTGCTGAAAAGGAGAAGAGTTCATGTTGGATCAAAAGAAGCTGGACAGCCTCCTTACAGGCTGTAGGTTTTGGGAAAAGGTTCAGTGCTTTGAAACGGTGGATTCGACGAATCTGATTGTCAAAGACTGGGCACGGCAGGGCGCAGAAGAAGGAAGGTGCGCAGTTGCGGAGGCACAGACGGCAGGACGCGGCAGAAGGGGAAGAAGCTGGATTTCCCCGCCCGGAGAAAATCTGTATTTCAGCATTTTGCTGCGCCCACAGGCGGAAGCGTCTCATGTGGCGATGATTACACTGCTGATGGCGATCGCCGTAACGCAGAGCGTACGGGAGCTTCATCTGGATGCGAAGATCAAATGGCCGAACGACGTGGTAATAAACGGAAAGAAAATCTGCGGAATTTTGACGGAGATGTATCAGTCTGCAGCCGGCAGCTTTTTCCTTGTGATCGGGACGGGAATCAACGTCAATCAGAAGGAATTTCCGGAAGAGGTAAAAAAGACAGCTGGTTCTCTGGCACTGGAATTGGGAGCCGATGTGGACCGGGAAGTGCTTCTTGCGTCCGTGTTGAGACATTTTTTGGATTGCTATGACAGCTTTCTGGAAACAATGGATTTGAGCGGACAAAAAGAGCTTTACGAGAGCTTTCTTGTCAACAAAGGACGCGTTGTGGAGGTGCTGGATCCCAAAGGTGAATGGCAGGGAACGGCAATCGGCATTGAGAAGACCGGCGAGCTGCTTGTTCGGAGAAAGGACGGTTCCGTTGAAGCGGTCTATGCCGGAGAAGTATCAGTGAGAGGAATATATGGATATGTCTGAAACAGGAAAATTGGGAGAAAAAATCGTGCTCTGCGGGGCGAACGCCTACGAGCAGAAATATTATTTTAATCCAAGATTCAGCAAAATCCCGCAGTCCGTTCAGGATGAACTGCACATTATCTGCGTGCTGTTTACCCGGGAAGTGGGAGGAATTTTTACGATCGTATTTGAAGAGGACGGAACGCTCGTGTTTGAAACCAATGCGGCAGACGATGATTTATTATATGATGAAATTTCGAGCGGACTTCTGATTGCGGAAATCAAAAGAAACCGTCAGGAGCTTTTGGAATCTCTGACTTTGTATTATCGGGTTTTTATTCTCGGTGAGGATGTGTCCGCGCTTCTGGAGGAAGAAGATTGAAAAATAAGTTTTCAATCGTGAGATTTGTGTCGGCGCGCATTTAACACAAACTCGGCATGTGCAGCAAGCGTGCACAGAAATGAGAGGTTGAAAGAATGATTTTAGTAATTGATGTAGGAAATACAAATATTACATTCGGTGTATACGAGTCCAAAAAGCTGGTTACGACGTTTCGGATGACATCCCGGACGATGCGTACTTCGGATGAATACGGCACGGAGATTCTGGCGATGCTGCAGAACAATCAGATCGACCGTCGGAAGGTCGGGGGCGCAATCATCGCGAGCGTTGTGCCGAAGGTCATGCATGCGCTGATCGGCGCGGTTGTGCGCTATCTGCATACCGAACCGCTGATCGTCGGCAGCGGAATCAAAACCGGCATCAAGATCACTTCCGAGAACCCAAAGGAAATCGGACCGGACAGAATTGTGGACGTAGTCGCCGCTTATGAAAAGTACGGTGGTCCTGTGCTGGTTCTGGATTTTGGAACGGCGACGACCTACGACCTCGTTACAGAGGACGGAAGATTCGGTGTCGGCATCACCGCACCCGGCATTCGAATTTCTGCAAAGGCGCTGTGGGAGGATACGGCGCGCCTGCCGGAGGTTGAAATCAAAAAGCCAGATTCCATTCTGGCGCGGGAAACGATTTCCAGTATGCAGGCAGGTCTGGTTTACGGACAGATCGGTCAGACCGAATATATCATCAATCAGGTCAAAAAAGAAACCGGTATCACAGACCTGAAGGTCGTTGCGACCGGCGGACTGGGACGGATTATTGCCGATGAAACAGATACCATCGACATTTACGACAGCGCCCTGACGCTGGAGGGCAAGCCTGCCGTGGTGCTGGTCATCGGCGTCAACGGCGTGGGCAAGACCACGTCCATCGGCAAG
>OMCE01001233.1_pt1 | contig 10485 bp, 9 predicted proteins | sample 1644981 | NCBI WGS metagenome assembly OMCE01 (sample SAMEA103958151, study PRJEB25191) | human gut metagenome | reverse complement strand
TAGATTTGGAAAACCAGCCTGTTATAGAGGCTATAGCTGAAAATGTAGTAGATACACAACGTGGTACCGTCTTAGGCAAGGGAGATGTCAGGGTCTCTACCATAGAACATGGAATGTCTGCATTGTATGCCATGGGCATAGACAACTGTCTTATCCAGGTTAATGGTCCGGAATTCCCGATTCTTGATGGTTCTGCTTCCATGTATGTGGACAAAATCAACGAAATCGGCATAGAAGAACAGAATGCTCCAAAGGATTATTATATAATCAGACACAAGATAGAGATCAAAGACGAGGAGTCAGGTTCTTGTATAACGATTCTTCCGGATGAAGGATTCAGCCTTACCACAATGTGCTCTTTTGAGTCCAAGTTCATCAACAGCCAATTCGCTACATTGGACGATATGGATGCTTATGCAACAGAGATCGCGCCTGCAAGAACGTTTGTCTTCGTAAGAGACATTGAGCCGTTGTTGAAGGCTAATCTTATCAAAGGTGGTGATATGGACAATGCCATTGTCATCTATGAGCGTCAGACTACTCAGGAGAGGCTTGACCAGCTTGCTGATTTCTTGAAGGTTCCACGTCTTGATGCCACAAAGCTTGGTTATATTCAGCACAAGCCTTTGGTTTGGAAAAATGAATGTACACGCCACAAGCTTCTTGATATCATCGGTGATATGGCTCTTATCGGTCGTCCTATCAAAGGACGTATTATCGCAACTCGTCCAGGACATACTATCAATAATAAGTTTGCCCGTCTTATGCGTCGCGAAATCCGCAAGCATGAGATACAGGCTCCGATTTATGATTGCAATGAGCCGCCAGTAATGGATGTCAACCGAATTCGTGAGCTGCTTCCACACCGTTACCCGATGCAGCTTGTAGACAAGGTGATTTCTCTTGGGGCTAACAGTATTGTAGGAGTGAAGAATGTCACGAGCAATGAACCGTTCTTTACAGGACATTTCCCTCAAGAGCCTGTTATGCCGGGAGTCCTGCAGATTGAAGCTATGGCCCAATGCGGTGGTCTTCTTGTTCTCAACACTTTGGAAGAACCAGAGCGTTGGTCTACATATTTCATGAGAATCGACGATGTGAAATTCCGTCAGAAAGTGGTGCCTGGTGACACGTTGTTGTTTAAGGTAGACCTTTTGGCTCCTGTAAGACATGGCATCTCCTCTATGAAGGGATACGTGTTTGTCGGCGACAAAGTCGTGTCGGAGGCTACATTTACCGCACAGATAGTAAAGAATAAATAGACAACATTATTATAATATGAATCAAATCAGTCAGTTGGCTTTTGTTCATCCTGAAGCGAAACTTGGGGATAACAATATAATTGGCCCATTTTGTTATATTGACAAGAATACAGTCATAGGAGATAACAATGTTCTCCAAAACGGCGTTACGATACATACGGGTGCTCGCATAGGGAATGGAAATGAATTTTTTCCTGGTGCAAGTATAAGCACCAAACCACAGGACCTGAAATTTGTCGGTGAGGAAACTACTTGCGTAGTCGGAGACAACAACAGTATCCGCGAGAATGTTACTATTTCGCGTGGTACAGCCTCCAAGGGTACTACAATAGTAGGCAGCAACAATCTGCTTATGGAGTGTGTTCATGTGGCTCACGACTGTGTCATGGGTAATGGTTGTATTATAGGAAATGCTACTAAATTTGCAGGTGAAGTAGTTATTGACGACAATGCCATTGTCAGCAGTACCGTGTTGTGTCATCAGTTCTGTCGTATCGGTGGCTATGTCATGATTCAGGGCGGAAGCCGTTTCAGTCAGGATATTCCCCCATATATTATTGCTGGCAAGGATCCTACCAAGTACTGCGGAATAAACCTAATAGGTTTACGTCGCCGCGGATTTAGCAATGAGAAAATCCAGATGATACATGATGCCTACCGAATATTGTATTCCAAGGGACTGATTTCTGAAGGTATAGCTGAAATACGTTCAACATTGCCTTCTTGTCCGGAGATAGATTATATCATTGATTTCGTACAGTCTTCTAAACGTGGTATTATCCGTTGATGAAGAGAAGTTAACCCAAATCTTGTTGATGATTTGGAATTAATAGTGTTAAAATAGTGTTTGGTTGGCTTCTTTACAAGTTGCTCGCCAAACACATTTCGTTTAAAAACATTGTTTACTCCATTCTTGTATTCATGAAAAATACTCTTCTCGTTATTCTTGGGCCTACAGGTGTAGGCAAGACGGAACTATGTCTTCGCGTAGCCGAGCATTTCCGTATTCCAATTATCAATGCCGATTCCAGACAATTGTTTAGGGAACTTCCTATAGGTACAGCTGCTCCAACCCCGGAACAACAGCAACGCGTGAAGCATTATTTCGTTGGAAACCTATCGCTTGGTGATTATTATAGTGCTTCAAGATATGAAGAAGACGTGATGGATTTCCTGTCTGGTTATTTTCAAGGAACAGGACACCGGCATTTACCGCCGACATTCCAAGTCCCATCGGGACCATGATAAGCGGCTCCAGTGTTCCCTTTATACCCAGATAAACAAGTAAAAATCCAAGTAAAATGAGCGCGATACGGGCGATGACTATATGAGGCGACTGCTCGAACATAGTCGCAATACCCTGAAAGAGGTCAAGAATATCCATTATTTCTGTACATCCTTCTCCTTTGTCATGGCACTGATACACGTCATCGTAATCTTCATAAGCATAGCGATACCATATGATATCACAGCTCCGATACCAAATACTTTTAATGCTAATAACACCCACAATATATCCAATTGAGAAAATGGTGTCAATGAACCGCGGGGGAATTGGGGGTATCTGAACCATATCTTTGCCGAGGGGCAGTACGCTTTCCCGGTTAATATGCGAGTACCTAATCTTCACAAAATCTTCACAAAATAATTAGCACTCACCTATTGATAATGGAAGTTGATTTTTGTCCTGTCTTGTGTACCCCGGAAGTGCCTGTTTTACAGGCTTTTCAGGGCATCGGTCATTTTGTCTGGTATTGTAAAGCAGTGTCAGATTTGTCGTAAATGTCGTAAATTTGTGGTCAAAAAATGATGAGAAATGGAGAGTGCTAATAAAATGAAATTAACGTATACGAATGTAAATGGATACCTTATTCCGAATCTCACCTATAAATCCGGTGAGCAGATGGAACAGCTTGGCAAGTATGGTTTTCTTCGCAGAGATTATCTGAAGAATCATCGAAATTCAATGTATCAAGTGATGCTTCTGCAGGATACCATTGGAGAGCATCTTCTGGAAGTGGACAAGGCAGCCAGAGAACGGGAAGAAGTGATACTGAAGCAGTTAGAAGAAAAAGAACCATTGCCAGACAAAGAAGTAGATCAAATGGCATGGGTAAGAGCTGCTAATCAGCACAGAGCGATTGCAGAAGAGATTATTCTCAAGGAATTGATTTATGTTTAAATGCAAGTTCTAAAAGGATACGCAGTGCGTAGCAAATTGGAACTAATAGGCATTGTAAAGTAAATAAGTGCAGAGAAAGGCGTGAGTCATAGAAATGTGGCTTGCGTCTTTTTCTTTGCCTGAAAGGAAGTGATAAGTTTGAACAAGAAGTTTTTGAAGCATTATATGGAAACCAATCCAGAAGGGACAGCACAGACCTATATCTTTCTGGTGGACAATCAGGATATAGCGTTGAATATTGTGATGTCAGGTTATCAGGCACTTTGTCTGGTGCAGGAAGATGACGGATATTATTTCAGTGCAGATTCCTTTATAGAGGAAATGAGATCTATTCAGTTTACTGGAAGCTGTCAGAGTGCCTATCATTATGTGACTGCCTGTACGGTGAAGTGGATGAATGATAAGTTACAGACATTTTTCAAAGACGCTGGTCTTGATGGAAAAGCGGGCTGGCAGTTGTTCAAAGAGAAAGAGTATCTTGGCAAACTGGATAATCAGAAGGAAGTTGAAAAATTACTGGAACAGTATATTCTTCGGTTTGAGCGAGATCCGAAAGAAGAACCGGAACTGAGCCGTTTTCACTTATTTGATGCAAAAGGAAATGTGAAAGGTGTCCGGGATATGGAGATTGTAGATTACCTGGTGGAGAATGTTCAGTTTTTTGTGGTGGGAATCACCCCGTATTATTATGAGCATGGTGTTTTCCTGGAAGACCATGATGGGGTAAGAATGAAATACCGTATCCAGAAGCTGATCTATCGTGACCAGGTACAGAGTGGAGTGATCAAAAGAATCTATAATCTGCTGATCACACAGCCAAAAGTTCACCGAGAGGCATATGAACTAAATAAACAACCTGTGCGGTGGATCAATTTCAAAAATGGATATTATGATCCGGTTACGGGGGAAATGCTGGAACACAATCCAGATTATCTGACAATCAATCAGATTCCATTTCCCTATTATCCAGAGGATTGTGAGCAGGTGTTACAGGGTGGAGAAAATATCAAAAAGTATCTGGCATCGTCTCTTCCAAATAAAGAAGAACAGCAGACATTCTGGGAGTATTTTGGCTATTGCATGACACAGGATACGCAGTTTCAAAAATTCCTTACGCTGAAAGGAAATGGTGGAACCGGAAAGTCAGTGGCAGTATCACTGATCCAGCATGTAGTTGGAATCACCAATATGTCCAGTATTTCTCTACAGGATTTAAACAAACGATTCTATGCGACTGGAATGTACGGAAAGCTGTTAAATGCCTGTGCGGATATTCCCTGCAAGGCAATGGAGAACACCGATGTATTAAAGAAAGCAGTCGGTGAGGACACACTGATTTATGAGAAAAAAGGACAGGATGCAATTCATTTCCACTCTTATGCGAAGCTGCTTTTTTCTACCAATGAAATGCCGCAGAATCTTGAGGATAAGTCAGATGCTTTTTATCGTAGACTACTGATTCTCGATATGAACCGGGTAGTAAAAAGTGGTGAAAAAGATCTGCACTTAAAGGAAAAGGTACAGGCAGAATCCGATTATGCAATTCATATGGCGATGATTGCATTGAAAAATCTGTACGAACAGGGAAAGTTCACAGAGAGCGAACACAGCAAAGAATGTGTAAGAGAAGTGCAACGGACGTCAGATAGTATCTGTGCTTTTATTGATGAGTCATTGGTGCGTGTCAAAGGGAAATGTCTGAAACGCAGTGAAGTGTTCCATATGTATGAGGAATACTGCAAAGAGAATGGCAGACAGGGACATGGTAAATCCAACTTTTTCAAGAATATGACGGATAAAGGTTTCCTTCTGAAGCAGTACAATGGTGAGTTCTATTATCAGGATATTGCAGTTAAGGAAGAAGATTTTTGTCCTGTAGATCCGGAAGAAAGAATACCTTTTGAAGAAACAGATACAGATTATAAACAGTTACAGTTAAATATGAATCAGGGAATTAAGGGCATTTAGGGCAAAATAAGCAAAAAGAAATGTTACCGGAGCAGGAGAAATAACAAAGATAGCTGCCAGAGTACATAAAATTTTGCTTTTTTTACACTGACTGCCCTTTTTCATGTATCAACGTTTTAGCTGATACAAATATAAGTTTTTCCCGAATTTGGGAAAAAGTCAAAAATAAACATTAAGAAAGTATGAGGTATGATTATGAGAATGATGAAAAACAACAATAATGAGACAGTTACAGTGATCGGGATTGATCATGGGTATGGAAACATGAAAACAGCCACCAGATGCTTTCCATCCGGTGTAGCCAGATATGACAAGGAGCCAATCTTCCAGAATAATCTTCTTGTTTACAATGGCATGTATTACCAGATCGGAGAGGAACATAAGGAGTTCTGTGCAGAGAAAACGCAGGATGAGGACTATTATGTGCTGACACTGGCAGCTATTGCAAGGGAACTGGATGGGAAAGGTATGAACCGGGCAACGGTACATATCGCAGCCGGACTTCCCCTTACCTGGGTAGCTACACAGAAAGAAGACTTTCAGAAATATCTTCTCCAGAATGAATGTGTAGATTTTACATTCCGCAATAAAGAATATCATGTGGAGTTTGCAGGAGCAGACATTTACCCACAGGGATTTGCAGCGGCCTTTTACCGCTTACAGGATTTTAAAGGCATCAATATGCTGGCAGATATTGGAAATGGAACTATGAATATCATGTATATCAATAATTCACGTCCATTAGAGAAGAAATGTTTTACAGAGAAATATGGAACACACCAGTGTGTGCTTGCAGTCAGGGAATCCCTGCTGAAAGAACTGGGAACGGTGGTGGACGATCTGGTGATTGAGCAGGTGATCCGTACCGGGACAGCAGATATTGGTGAGAAATATCTGACAGTCATTCGTAAAGCTGCCGGAGATTATACGAAAGAAATCTTCCATAAGCTGAGAGAACGGGAATATAATCCAGAACTGATGCGTCTGTATGTGGTCGGCGGTGGCGGTTGTATGATCCAGAATTTTGGAGAATATGACAAGAACCGGGTAACGATTGTACGGGACATCTGTGCCGCAGCGAAAGGCTATGAAGCAATGACCGTAAGGAAAATCCAGAGAAACGGAGGGATGCTTGTATGAGAAAAGAACGGAAAATCATCAACACAAATATCCGCTTAAATCTTTGTGATGAGCAGGACAGACAGGCATGGGAATATTTGCAGACGATGGACAGGGAAAAATATAAATCGTACACCAGAGCAGTTGTAGTTGCTTTAAACGATTATTTTTCCAGAGAGTACAGGAATGAAGCAGATCCGTATCTGGAAACCAGAGAAAAGGAAGATGCGTTTTTGGAAAGAGTGGAAACAGCTGTACGGGATGGAGTAAAGGAATCCGTCCCGATGGCTATAGCGAAGAATCTGATGGAAATGCTTGTACCGTTTGTAAAAGAATCGGTAGGAGAAAGTGATCTGCCGGACAGAACACTGACAATGGAGAAAACGGATGGAGAGATTGCAGAAGATAATCTGGACTGGGAAAAAGAAGCTGATATGGATGCAGCATTGGATTTTGCGGACAGTTTTTAGATGGTTATGAAATAGCAGTAACAGGAAAACAGACTGACAGTAAGGACTAGCTTTACAAAAGCAGAATAGCAGAAAAAGGTAATGGCAGTGGTGACATTTCAGACATTATAAATTGGAGAAATGTTTATGACTGCTATTTTTATGTCTTTTAGCAGAAATGGAAAGAGATCCAGAAAAAGAAAGACAGAAATAACAGGAAAATATAACAGAAAAGCGTTGGCAGATGGGTGGATGGAACAAGCAAGGCGAAGAAAAGAATAGAGTGCCAGATACGGCACAGGATTGTCCGATGCTTCGCATCGGAGTGATGCATGAACAGCCTGTTTCAGAAAAAGAAAATCTATCGAAATGGGAGCTTTTCTATTTCTTCCACAGTCTGTCCCTGCACCACAAAACCACCGTCATCTCCATTTAGATTTGATAATGCAGTGGGGAAAATGTTGCTTGGCTAGTGTTGCTTCAGTAGTGGGGAGATGACAGGCAAGTTTCGCAAAGTGGCAAGCCACTCTGCACCGGAGCCAGCCTTTGGGCTGTTCCTAAACTTGCCAGAGGGCTCTGCCCCTTGGAACCCTGGCACGTCAATGGCGTAAGTATTCCTGCGAAATGTCCACCGGACATTTCTACAGAACACTTACTGATTGACTAGGGTTTCACCCTGCACCCACCAAAGGGGTGTTGCCCCTTATGGAATCCCGTTGTTAATTTATCGGTCAGAATGATTTGTCTGTTAATAAAGAATAAAAATCAAGCAAAGAAAGGAGACGAAAGCCTATGAGAAAACGAAATTATACAGTAACCATACGGATGAATAAAGAGGAATACGATCTGTTTCAGAGCAAGGTTAAAGAATCAGGAAGAACACAGCAGGAAGTTGTAATAAAAGCAATCGCAGATTTGAAGATAGCTTCTACAGAGGAAGTGGAAGAATTAAAAAGATTGAACCAGATGTTTGCAGATATTCTCAGTCAGCTTCGGGGAGCTACTACAAATATCAATCAGATTGCAAGAAAGCTGCATACAGATGGAGAAGTTCCAAATGACAGTATGTTGTATTTCCTCAACAAAAATATTCTTAAGTACCGGAAGGAGAGCGAAAAGATATGGCTATTAATAAGACGATTAATAAGCGGACAAATACACATGGAGCAATGAGAAACTGCATCGAATATGTATTGCGACAGGACAAGACCAGCGAACTGCTTACCTATGTAACAGGCCCGTATCGCCATGATGAGATTGACTATGATCTGGTGTACAGAACCTTTCTGGAAGAAAAGAAGATGTGGAATAAAGATACCGGGAGAATGTATGCCCACAACATTATTTCCTGGCATAAAGATGAGCAGATCACCCCGGAGCAGGCGTTTGAATTTGGAAAAGAGTTTGCAGAAAAATGGTTCAGTGGATTCCAGACCTTAGTGGCTGTGCATAAGGATAAAAACCATATCCACTGCCATCTGGTTACCAATTCAGTAAGTTATGAAGATGGGAGAAAGCTGCATAACACCAAAAAGGATCTGGAATGTATGAAACAGCTTACCAATCAAATGTGCCGGGAACGTGGATTGACCATTGCAGAAAAAGGAAAACACTTTGACGGCAGTGAAATCGAAAAAGGCGAAGTTATTGCATGGAACAAGGATAAATATAACCTGTTCCGGCAACAGGTAAGGGACAGCTTTGTAGCGGATTGTGCAATGGCAGTGTTAAAGGCACTGGAAAATTGTATCAGCAAAGAAAAGTTTATAGAAAAAATGAAGCAGTTCGGGTGGAACGTAAATTGGACAGAGAAACGGAAGCACATCACATTCCAGAATCAGGATGGAAAGAAAGTGCGTGACAGCAATCTATCCAAAACATTCCATCTGGACATCAGCAAGGAGGGCTTGGAGAATGAATTTAATGGAAATAGGGAAAAATCCAGAGTTGCAGCCGACAGAGACAGCAGAGCAAACGAAGAACTCAGAAACTATTACAGAGAGCTTGACGCAGCCATCACAGACACCAGAGGAATCACCGATCAAGCTCAAAGTGGAGAGGGATATTCTCGTACAAAGTTTCGAAAAAGCGAAAGAGTTCATGCGAACACAGAAAAAGCAGATACAGACACTGGAAGAAGAGAAACAGACAATCTTATCCGACAGGCAGAGATTGCGAGAAGAAATTCGGAAATCAACCGTAGAAATTCAGCGTCTGACAACCGAACTGTCCGAAACGCAGAAGCTGAATCAGTCGCTTCAGCAGAGCAACGACGATCTGAGAAACAGAAATGGCTTAATGAGCAGGAACGAGCAAGAGCAGCTCGAAGAAGAAATAAAAGACGTTCGGGACCGGAACTCTAAATTAGTAATGCAGGTGAACCAATCATCGGTGGAAGCGGTTGAACAGGCAAAAAAGAAACAGGAAGAGGCAGAAAAACAGGCAAGGCAGGCAGAGTACCAGATTGAAAGGGAAAAGAACCGGGCAGATATGGAGATACAAAGAGCCAGGAGAAAAGCAAAATCGGAAATTGCTGATATGAAAGAAAATCAGTTCTTTTGGGACTGGGGATATCTTTGTGTAATTTTCTTTTCGTTTCTTCAAAATGGAGCATTTCAACAAGATGTGCTGCAACTAATAATGATACCGATAAATTGGTGCAAAGAATATATAGCATGGTTTGAACGGTTGGAATATATAAGCGATACTGCCGGAGAAATGCTCTTTAAAGGGTTTTTCTCTATGCTTATGATTACTGCTGGGATTCTCGGATGTGTATTCCTTGTTTGGGCTGGAGTTGAACAATATAAGAAGATATGGGATGACCTATATAAAATGGTTTTAATATCCAGTATTTCATTTGTAGCAGTATTGGGAAATTTGATAAGAGAATATCTTCCGCTTAATCTGATACTTGTGATTCTGTTTATAAATATTGGAACTATTTTGCTCAGAGCATATTTGAAAAAGAAATATCCTCAAATGTATGATTGAATAAGAATGTATAGGAAAAGCAGCGGAGTGCTGGAAAGGGTAACATATAGTTATTTCATTCCATTTGTTGCCAATAGTGCAGCCATAGTCTTAGCGGATTCCTGCATACCTCTTCCTATCCATTCTTCAATCCATCCGAAAGTTGTCAAACACAAACGACAAGGTGTGAAATTTGAAAAATCCTCCCGAATAGCCTCACCTTGAGAAAAAGAAAAGCGCAGCCATTCAGACTGCGCTCTGTGAATATTTAGGAAGTTGTTTGAAAGCGATACCCGATTTCACGAATACTCTCGATGATAAAGGGATGGTGCGGATCAGCGGAATAGAGCTTTTTGCGTAGGTTTCGTACATGGTATCCTATGGTGCCTCGTTCATTTATTGTTAGAGCTTCACCCCATACCTTTTCATAGATTTGGGAATAGCTTAATACCCGCCCATTATTAACTGCCAGCAGACAAAGGAGATTATATTCTTTTGTTGTTAAGGCCACTTCTTTCTGATTACAGCGCAC
>OMCE01001225.1_pt1 | contig 10572 bp, 9 predicted proteins | sample 1644981 | NCBI WGS metagenome assembly OMCE01 (sample SAMEA103958151, study PRJEB25191) | human gut metagenome | reverse complement strand
CCAGTGTAGTAGAGTCGTGTAGCAGGTCGTCACGACGTGTACTTGACGCAACAAGGTTTACTGCAGGGAATATACGTTTGTTGCTCAAGCTGCGATCGAGTTGTAGCTCCATGTTTCCTGTACCTTTGAACTCTTCAAAGATTACTTCGTCCATCTTGCTGCCAGTGTCAATAAGAGCTGTTGCGATAATGGTCAGCGAGCCACCATTTTCGATGTTTCGTGCTGCACCGAAGAAACGTTTCGGTTTCTGCAGGGCATTTGCGTCAACACCACCGGTGAGAACTTTTCCACTTGCAGGAGCAACAGTGTTGTAAGCACGTGCTAGTCGTGTTATTGAATCGAGGAATATCACTACGTCGTGGCCACATTCCACCATACGCTTGGCCTTCTCCAATACGATGCCTGCTATCTTTACGTGTCTTTCTGCTGGCTCGTCGAAAGTAGAGGCGATTACTTCTGCATTTACAGTTCTGGCCATGTCGGTAACTTCCTCCGGACGTTCATCAATAAGCAGCATCATGAGGTAAGCTTCTGGATGGTTAGCTGCTATAGCGTTGGCTATATCTTTCATGAGTACGGTCTTACCGGTTTTTGGTTGTGCCACAATCAAGGCTCTCTGACCTTTACCTATTGGAGCGAAGAGATCTACAATTCTCGTGCTTAGATTTGTTGTTGCAGGGTTGCCGCATAATGTGAACTTCTCTTCAGGGAATAGTGGAATGAGGTGTTCAAAAGGCATTCTGTCTCTCACTTCTGATGGAGTCCTTCCGTTGATTTTATCTATTGATGTCAGAGGGAAATACTTTTCTCCATCGTGTGGTGGTCGCACATGGCATTCTATCACGTCACCAGTCTTCAGTCCGTTGTTCTTAACCTGTGCGTTCGAGACGTATATGTCGTCTGGCGATGACAAATAGTTGTAATCGCTGGATCTTAGGAAACCATATCCATCAGGCATAATTTCTAATACGCCGTTTGCCGTTATTATGTCGTCAAAATTGTATTGAGCCTCCTGTTTCTCGTCAACTGCAAACATGTTGTCATTTGTAACCGATGCGGTTAGATTGTCAAACATGTCGTAGTTGGGCATTGCTGTTTGGTCTTCTATTGGCAGGTCTACTATAGTTATGAAGTCGGTACCATCACCAGGATCTCCTTCCCACACTTCGTCAATTTTATTTTCTGCAATCCCTGCTTCATGTGACTCATCAATTTTCTCGTTGTGGGCATTCACTTTCGCCTGAAGCTGTGCAATAAGGTCAGCCTGTATATCACCGTCTTCGCTGTCGTTGTCGCTTAATGCGAACTGTGCCTCAGGTGTGGCGGTCATGATGTCGTCTGTGTTATCTGCTTTCTTAGATATTGAGGGCTCTTCCATGCTTGGTTCTTCGTTTGCTGACAAAGGGGCGATGGTTTCTATTGTCTCACCTATATTTTGATTTTCTTCAGTCTCGGTTGATTCTGGAGTTGGCTTCATTTCTGCAATTTCCTGAATGGTCTCAGCAGCTTCTTTTGCTAGTTCATCAGCTTGTTTCTGGGCTTTTGTCCTTCTTGTCCTTTTTTTAGGAGTGGCCTCTTCTGCCGATTCTGTTTCTGCAGACTTAGAGTCTTTGCTGTCGGCAACAGGCTCCTCAAAAAGCGGCAATTGGCTGGTTGCTGGTGTCGTCTTGCTTTTCTTTAAGTCGAAGTTTTCCCCAGTAGCACCTTTGACTGAATAAACTTTGTCAGTTTCCTTTTTAGTTATCCTTGTTCTTTTGCGTTTTGTGCCAAGAGGATTCTTGCTGCCTTCCACTTCAGCCTGTTTGTCCAGGATAGTGTATACAATAACCTCTTTTGAGTCAGACGGATTGGTCTGTGCTCCAATATTGTTAGCAATATCCTCCAATTCGGAGATATCCTTCGATAGTAATTCGTCTTTGCTATACATAATAAATTATGTGTGAAAAAATTATATGATTTTCGTTTCAAAAAAACAGAAACAAAGGGTGTTTCTAATGATTTTGCAAATATACAAAACATTCTTCAAACATTTGCTTTGTTAATTGGTAATTTACCTATTGGTTAACCAAATTTAACTTGCGGTTCCTTGTCATGTCGTAAATATCATTATATTCAGACGCGACTTGAAATCAATTTATAGAATCCTCTATGTTTGTCGTGTTGAAATCTATATTTTTGTTTTATTCTTCAATCTCAGCCAATTCGAGCCATTCTAATGACTTTTGGTCAATTATCTGTTTAATTTCAGAGAATCTGATGCTCTTATTGGTCAGTTCATCCACAGTTAGTGTGCCTGAGTTGAGAGCTTCTTCTATGTGTCTCTGTTCTTTTTCCAACTCTGTAATTTCTTTTTCCAGTTGTTCATATTTGCATTTCTCCTTGTAAGCCATTTTCCTTTTCCCTCCTTGTTGGCTTTCTTTATGTTTTGAGGGTACGGTGACTTTTTTCTCTTTTTCCTTCTTTTCTCTTTCTTCAGATGTTATTATGCTGTTCCAATCACGGTATTGGGTGTAGTTTCCTGGAAAATCCTTTATCTCTCCATTTCCTTTGAATACAAGTAGATGGTCTACGGTTTTGTCGAGGAAATAACGGTCATGGCTTACTACGATAACGCAACCGGGGAAGTCCACAAGGTATTCTTCAAGCACTTGTAGTGTCTGGATGTCAAGATCGTTTGTTGGCTCGTCGAGTACGAGAAAGTTGGGATTTGCCATCAGTATCGTGCAAAGATATAGTTTTCGCTTTTCTCCTCCACTTAGCTTATACACGTAGTTGTGTTGCTGTTCTGGTGTGAAAAGGAAATATTGCAAGAATTGTGATGCTGACAAATGTTTCTTGCCTCCCACGTCTATATAGTCAGCTATGTTTGTTATGACGTCTATCACCTTCTGTTCTTCATTGAATTTGAGTCCTTCCTGTGAGAAGTACCCGAATTTCACAGTTTCTCCAATGTCAAATTTTCCTGAGTCTGGCTGTATTTTTCCTAACAGAAGTTTTATGAATGTTGATTTCCCTGCTCCATTGTCTCCGACTATACCCATTTTTTCGTATCTGGCGAAGTTGTAGTAGAAATCTTTGAGTATCACTTTGTCATCAAAAGCCTTTGACACGTATTGACATTCAAATATCTTGCTTCCGATATAAACATTGCTTGATTTGAGTCGGAGTTGTCTTTCTTCGATTTTCCGTTTTGCCACTTTCTCAAGCTCTACAAATGCGTCTTCTCTGTATTTCGCTTTGTGTCCTCTCGCCTGCGGCATTCTTCTCATCCATTCCAGTTCCCTTTTATAAAGGTTGTTAGCTCTCTGCACTTCAGTTCTCATATTGTCTATCCGCTCTTGTCGCTTTTCCAGATAGTAGCTGTAGTTGCCTTTATATTTATATATGGTGAAGTCGTCGAGTTCCAGTATTATGGAACATACTCTGTCAAGGAAGAACCTGTCGTGTGTAACCATAAGCAGCGTTTTGTTTCCTCTGCCGATGAATCCTTCTAGCCATTCTGTCATCTCTATATCGAGATGGTTGGTAGGTTCATCCAGAATGAGCATGTCGGGTTCGTTGATGAGTATATTAGCTAACGCCACTCTTTTTTGCTGTCCTCCGCTTAGTTGTCCCATAGGCTGGTTGAGGTCGGCAATCCTCAGTTGTGTGAGGATCTGTTTCGCTTTGAGTATCTTTTCTTCTTTGCCGTCGTGGTTGAAGCATGCGTCGAGCACGCTTTCGTTTGGGTCGAAGGTCGGCGATTGCTCCAGATATCCTACTTTTATTCCGTTGCTATATACAATGTTTCCCGCATCGTAGTCTTCTTTGCCTGTCAGTATGGATAGCAGTGTGGATTTTCCTGTTCCGTTTTTTGCTATTAGTCCGACTTTCTGTCCCTCTGCAATGCTGAATGATATATTGTCGAAAATCACCTGTGCTCCGAATGTCTTTGTCAGGTTCTGTACGTCAAGAAAAGGTTTCTGACTTGCCATAGTGTGTGTATTTAGTAAACGAATAGTCAAATTGACGAGTAGACAAGTTGACACACCATTTTATGTTTGTTGTCGTTTTTCTGAGTAATGTCTTGTCAACTCGTTTGTTTGTATGCTCATCAAATATTAATCTTCTGTTGTCAATTCCCGGTTTATTCCTTCAATGTAATCGAGCACTTCGTCTCTTCCCAAAGCCTTGTCGCTGCTTGTCACGAAATAGGGAGGCAGTTCCTCCCATGTTTCTTTTAGGGTGTCCATATATTTGTTGGCTGCTTTTTGCGCCTTCTGCATGTTTCCTATTTTATCAGCCTTGGTAAAGATTATAGAGAATGGTATGCCGCTTTGTCCCAACCATGTTATGAAGTCGGTGTCAATTTTCTGTGGGTCGTGTCTGATGTCTATAAGCACGAATAGATTTACAAGCTGTTCCCTCTGCAGGATATATGATTGTATCATCTGTTCGAGCTTACGTTGCACGGTCTTGGACCTCTTGGCATATCCGTATCCGGGCAGGTCAACTATATACCATTCATTGTTGATTATGAAATGGTTTATGAGCAGGGTCTTTCCAGGTGTGGCAGATGTCTTGGCCAATCCTTTGTGTCTGCAGAGCATGTTTATGAGACTAGATTTGCCAACGTTGCTTCTGCCTATGAATGCGTATTCCGGCTTGTTGTCGTTTGGACATTTGGTTGTCTCAGCACTGCTTATGACGAATTCCGATTTGTTTATTTCCATGTTTATGTTTTTCTCTGTTATTGTCCTGTCATGAAAAAATGTGTAGGGTATGGCAATTTATCATAGACTCCTTCGTATGGTTTTCATGATTAGGCTTTATGTGTCGTTTTGCTTCACTTTTTTTACATGAAACATTATCAGTCAAAATGTTTCAGCCTTGCTATATATTTGCCGAGAATGTCAAACTCGATGTTTACCACTGTTCCCACCTGTATATCGCAGAAATTCGTGTTTTCCCTTGTGTATGGTATGATGGCGACAGTGAAGGTATTGTCGGTTGGTTCGCAAACCGTGAGCGACACTCCGTTCACCGTTACGCTACCTTTGTCCACTGTAAAATATCCACGCTGTGCCATCTCTTTGTTGTTCTTGTATTCAAAGGTGAAATATGTGCTGCCGTCGGCATCTCTCATGTCGATGCACTTTGCTGTCTCGTCAACATGTCCTTGCACTATATGTCCGTCGAGTCTTCCATTCATTATCATCGACCTCTCCACGTTCACTTTGTCTCCCACTTCGAGTAGTGAGAGATTCGTTCTGTCAAGTGTCTCTTTCATAGCCGTCACGGTGTATGTATTGTCCTTTATCTCCACTACGGTCAGACATACACCGTTGTGAGATACGCTTTGGTCTATTTTGAGTTCGTTTACAAATGAGCATGTGAGTGTAAAATCGATATTGCCACCATATCTGTGTATGTTGGTCACAGTAGCGAATTCTTCTACTATTCCTGAGAACATATTTATAAAAGTTTTTATGATTTAAAATTTCAAGAAGAAAAGCGGTGTTTCGTGTCTTGACGAAGTGCCACCGCTTTTGTATTTTAAAAAAAGACCGCACCGATGATGTGATGAAACTCCGAGCTAGAAAGATTTGAGAGTTCTCCGCCTTTGTAATCCACCGGCTTTACAGCTATCCTCATTGCTGGGGAATGTGGCCCGCCATTAGCAAAAGAAATCATCTCGGTTTTCGTTTTATTATTGATGAGTATCCCGATCGAACCGATACGGTCTATTTCTTTTGTATTTCTTTCGTGTTGCAAAGATAATGCTATTTTCTCTTATTGCAAATTATTTGCATTAAATTTTGCTTTTCATTTACAACAAGACATGAAAATTGTTTTGTCTTCTCTCATGATACACTTATGTTTCAATCTCATTTCATCTTTGTTTTTTCAGTCGTGTTTTCTTGCTTTACATTATCTTTGTTTGTCTTGTTTCCTTGTTTGAGTTTTTTCTTGCATCCTGCAATCATCTTCTGTATCTGAATCACTCTTGCGCTTTTGTCTTCCGGATATCCGAATTGTTCATAAAATGATAATGCGGAGTCTAGACAATCGAGAGTGTTCTGCCATTCTTTGCTGTTCATATAGCAGTAGGCTAGCCTGAAGAACACATCGCCTTTTTCTTTGCCATAGCATACGGTAAGCGTTTTCTCATAAAGCGGTATGGCCCTGTCGTATTCTTCGAGCAGGAAATGGCTTTCTGCATCTGCAAAGAAGTACACGCTTCTTTCGTGTGGGGCATAAACTTCCAGGTCTGCTATATACGGGTCAAGGTATCTGCAGGCTTTGTCATATTCCCAGGTATAATAGAAGCATAATCCAATATACGCCTTGAACCTGGGGTTCAGCTTGTATCTTTTATCGAGGCGCGTCAGTATATTTCGCGCCTCGATGTATTTGCCGCTGCTGAAGTATTCCAGTGCTATTGTCAGCTGTTCTTTGTCAGGCATGCCATTGACTGTTTGTCCTGGCAGTCTTGTGTTGCAGACAGCAGTGATGAACATGAAGATGATCAGAGTTCTGATGCCTCTCATTCTCCAGTATAGAATTTAATTAGTTTTGTGAGAGCGTTTTTGCATACGATGCAGAATTCCTTGCAGGCGTTCGTTCTCATACGGCAGTCCTGCACCCCTCTGTATACACCTTTGGTCCTGTATCCAGCTCCTTCAAAGTATCCCACTTTGTTTTTTGCCTTCTTTTCGTCTTTTGTCTCAGGTGTAGGTATCGGAGTTCCTTTCTTTATGAGGCTTTCCCATTTGCCATTGAAGTCGGCAAGGGTGGTGATATTGGCCTCCCATGGTTCCACGTCGAGAGGATACATCGGAATCTCTTCCCAATCGTAGGCGTATTCATCTGCGAGTCCTGCGAAGCTGTGTCCGAACTCGTGTACGATGACAGGCTTGAATGATTTGTGTCCTGTGGAACTCAGGTTATAGTAGTTCAGTATACCTCCTCCGCCATAAACATCGGTGTTTACCAATATGATAATATGTTCGTATGGAGTACCAGCTAGCCAGTCGTGTACCTTTTTCAGGTTCAGTGTCGTAAGGTATCTCTCACTGTGGAAAGTGTCGAAGTTGGATCCCAATGCAGTGTTCTTCCATATGCCCTTGGACGGTACACTCGTCCCGCTCTCTTCTGATACCGACTTCACAGCAATGACATTGAATCTGTCTTTGTATTCCAAGAATGGTTCGTGAGCGAAGATTGCGTCAGTCGCAATCTTGACGTCATTGATGTATTTTCCATTTCGGTTTCTGTATATCCTTCTGCAAGGAAGGCAATGTTGATGCAGTTTGAGGTGTCTGCAGCCTTGTGAATGACGTCGTATGGCGTAGGGTGACTGCCTTTTTTGCTTATCAGCACGTCTTTGGGGGCAATGGTCTCAGTGATTGAAGCCACGGTTTCTCTCCTGTTGTTCTTCAGTTTGATGGTCACTTCGGCGGAATCTTTAGGCATAGGCATGAGGATGACATTTTCAAACGATTTGTTTGATGTCCTGGCCTCGTCGTATGTCTGCCATTCCTGGAAGAGGGTAGAGAGGGAGTTTCTGTAAATCACCTTTCCTGTCTTGTGGTCTCTCATTTCAAATTGAGCGTTTCCCTCCACCGGAAACTCTCCGAGTCTTGTCTTTCTTCCATACCATCCTGGAATGGAATTCATGTTGTCCACGAAGATATGCTGCTCGTTGGCGTTACCTCCGAAGATACAGTTTATTCTCAGGGCGTTTTCTGTGAAATACTTGTTGAAGTCTTGTGCCTTCAATGATGTCGTCTGGCATCCAAGAGCCACGACTGAGAGTAATAATAGCTTTTTGATCATAGTGTCTTGTCTATAATGAATAATTCCTTGTTGTTGTCATAGTCGTTCATTAGAGTCTTGATATAGTCTCTGTTCCAATCGTCTATGTGCAGTTTCGTTTCTCCATACATCAGAATATCGATGTCGAGAGTTATTCTGTTCATCAAGTCATTCTTCTTGCTTCTCTCACATCGTTTTTCTAGTTGTTTGAATGCTTTCGTGATTTGTGACAACGTATGCTTCGTCGTGGAGAAACAGATGCAGTTGATAAACTTCTCCGATTCTATTCCAATGGGGTCTGTCCACATTTCTTTGGTAAACACGGTATCGTTGCCCAGCATGAAAGCCAGTTTCCGCTTTGCCAGTGTGATATTCTCCTTGGCGTTGAAGTTGCTGCCTATTGAGACGATGATTCTTGTTCCTTTGTCCATCCTTTTCGTATTAGTATAAGGTCCTGGAATCGGTCCTGTAGATTTCATGTCCATGTTCAAGTGATAATTCTATCCTCTTGTCGTTGGATGTGGAATCTACAGAACCGCATTTCTCGTTATTGTTTCTTGTCAATCAATTCTGTTTTCATTTCTTGTATTTCTCTATCAGTGAAGTAGCCTGGCTGTTGCCCAGATTTTTTGCCTTGTCGAGGTTTGCCAGTCCCTCCTCCTTTTTGCCGGAGTTTATCTGTGCCAGTCCGAGGATGAGGTATCCGTCTGAATAGTCAGGAGCTTCTTTCACACATTGTTCAGCAGTCTGCATGGCTTCGCTGATAAGGTTGAGTCTGAGTTGCAGTGATGCTTTTTCAGCCTTGAAGGATGTTTCATCAGGGGCTAGATATATGGCAATGTCGATATCTGACAGTGCCTGTTTGAAGAGTTTTGCCTTCACTTCAGCTTGTTCTCTGACGTAGTAGAATTGGGGAGTTTGTCTTTTTCCTTCAATCACCTCGTAGCGTGTATAGTCGAACACTGCCTGACGGTAGTTCTCCATCCTGTTATATACGTCGCCTCTCATGATGAAATATTTTGCGCCTTCTTTCACGTTGAGCGTGTCGATATTGTTCACTGCGCTGTCGAGCAATGCGAGCACTTCTGTGTCTGGAGCCTTCATCATGTCCTTACATTGAGCTGCATTGTAATACAGATCGCCGTTTTTCAGTTTGCTGTCTGTAAGCGCCATAAATGTATCATAAGCCTTCTGGTAGTCTTTCTTGGCGAAGAGGATCTGTCCTTCCAGATCTTTGTATATTGGCAGCGCGTTTATGCTGTAAGCCTTTGTCACTTCGTCGATGGCCTTGTCAAGACTCCATGGGGCGTAGGCGATATCGCTTCTGTACAACTCCTTCATATACATCAGCTTTGCGTAGTTGTAATGGATTTCGTCTTTGGGTTCTGTGCGGTCCACAGCTGTCTCCATTGTCTTGCGTGCTGCTTCAAAGTCGTTTCTGTTTACCTCAGCTTCAGCCTTTGCCACATAGCCGTCTGCAAGGGTGGGGAAGGCGGTTATGAAGTCGCTTGTTGTCGCCTCGCTCTTCAGGGAGTCGTTGCTCTGTGTGGCGAGCATCAGAGCCAGCATGGCTTGGTTCTTTTCCGTTGGCAATGCTGCAGGTATACCTATTTTCCTGTATGTGTCATCGGTGACCGACAGTCCGCTTGTTGTCAGCTGCATTATGAAGGCTGCATCTGTGGCGTGTGCTTCCGTTGATGTCGTTGATGTCTGCAACAGTCCTGCCACTTCACCATTGTCGTTGACGAATGGGCATGCTTCAGTTGTCTCCTTTGCGTAATAGTCGAAGATGTAGTATGAGAACTTATCCATGAATTTCTCCACATTCTTCACTGTCGCTGCTTCTGGTTTCGCACTTTTGTTGGAGTAGGGCAGAAGCCACAGTTTGCCGCCTGGCGTAGTTGCAGTGTTGGCGATGGCTGCAGGTTTCGTGTTGCCATCCACTTTGAATTTCACCACATCATAAATATCATTCAGTCCCAAGATGCGTGTTACGTCCTTCTTGTTTCCTTTTGCATCGATTACAACAGCTTTGCTGGCGCCTAAGAATGGTTTCAGGTCGCTTATTGCTTCACCGCTTTTGCCTACGAACACTCCATGACTTGTGGCATGTATGCTTCCGTCCGTATTGAATGTGGTCAGCGTGAACACGCTTTCCGATGCTTTCTTTACGGCTGCCGACTGTGCTTTTACTGTTGCTGGCAGAATTAATGCTGCCAATGAGAATATCAGTTTGAAAATTGTTATATGTTTCATTTTATATTTGTTGACGGATTGATAAGGGATTCTTCTTGCCAAGCAAACGGGTTTACGGGCATTTCATGCTCCCAACAGGTCTTTGGCATTATGCTTTGCTGCATCGGTGATGTCTGATCCGCTCAGCATCTGCGCTATCTCATTTACGCGTTGCTCATCATTGAGTCTTGTCATTGTGCTTTCAGTTCCGTTCTCCGTTTCTTCCTTATACACCTTGTAGTGTGTAGTTCCCCTTGCAGCAATCTGTGGCAGATGGGTGATGCTTATCACCTGTCTTTCGCTTTGTGCCATTTCCTGCATTATCAGGGCCATTTTTTCGGCAATCTTTCCGCTCACTCCGGTGTCAATCTCGTCGAAGATGATTGTCGGGAGTTTCACGGCGTTGCTGATCATGGCTTTCAGCGAGAGCATCACTCTTGCGATTTCTCCTCCTGATGCCACCTGTGAAATAGGCATCATGTCGCTGCTGCTGTTGGCACTGAATAGAAATGCCACGGCATCACAGCCGTCTCTTTGGAA
>OMCE01001220.1_pt1 | contig 10595 bp, 8 predicted proteins | sample 1644981 | NCBI WGS metagenome assembly OMCE01 (sample SAMEA103958151, study PRJEB25191) | human gut metagenome | reverse complement strand
GCAAGCGCAAGGACTTCTATTTCCGCATGGCTGAGGCTCGTATGGTAGACACCGACAAGAAGATTCTGCAGACTTCTATCGGCAAGATTGACTACGACTACCTTGTGCTGGCAGCCGGAGCCACAACCAATTTCTTTGGCAACAAGAACATCGAGGAGTGGGCAATACCGATGAAGACCGTGCCCGAGGCAATGGGGCTGCGCAATGCGCTGCTCTCCAACTTCGAGCGTGCGCTGACCTGCGCCACTGAGGAGGAGCGTCAGGAGCTGCTCAATGTCGTCATCGTAGGCGGTGGTGCTACTGGTGTGGAGATAGCCGGAGCGCTGTCGGAGATGAGACGCTACGTCATTCCTTACGACTATCCCGACATGGACTTCTCGTTGATGCACATTTATCTCATTGAGGCTGGCGACCGTCTGCTTGCCGGAATGTCGCAAGACTCGTCGCGCAAGGCTTACGACTTCCTCAAGAGCATGGGTGTCGACGTGCACTTCGGCAAGATGGTGACCGACTATCGCGACCACAAGGTAATCATGAAGGACGGCACCGAGATTCCTACACGTACATTCCTCTGGGTGTCGGGCATACGTGCCAACGCCATGCCGGGCATCAGCGACGACCACCAGGGACGTGGTTTCCGCTTCAAGGTCGACCAGTTCAACCGTATTCCAGGACTTGACGGCGTGTTTGCCATTGGCGACCAGTGTCTGCAGACCTCCGATGCTGCTTACCCCAACGGACACCCACAGGTGGCTCAGGTGGCTATACAGCAGGCCAAGAATCTTGCCAAGAATCTCAAGAAGATTAATGAAGGTCAGGACGACAGTACTCTTACTGCCTTCAAGTACAACAACCTCGGCTCAATGGCTACTATCGGCCGCAACAAGGCTGTGGTAGAGATAGGCAAGTTCCGCAGCCAGGGATTCTTCGCATGGATTCTGTGGCTCGTAGTTCACCTGCGCTCAATCCTCGGCGTCAAGAACAAGATGATGGTGCTGCTCAATTGGCTGTGGAAATACGTCAGCTACAACGATTCTATCCGCATGATTACTTACGCTACAAAGCCGCGTGAGGTAGTGGAGCGTATGGAGCGCGAGCAGACCACACACTTGGGCGAGGACCTCATGGATTGATAAAAGCTGAAAGCTGAGATTTTTTTATTTATAATTCTGTATTTTATAATTCTAAAAATAGTATCTTTGCATAAGATAGGCTGCTCCTCGGCAATTGAAGCAAGCTTCATTGCGCTCGGTTTGCACTATCTTTGCAGAAGAATGGACGGCGTCATGACCATGGTGCCGTTTTTTGTAATTAAAAAATCTGAGACATGAATAGAAAGACTGCTCTTATCACAGGTGCTACAAGCGGAATAGGAATGGCTTGTGCACGTCGTTTTTCCGTTGGTGGCTACAATCTTATCATTACAGGCCGTTCGGCCGACAAGCTTCAGGCGTTGAAGGCTGAACTTGAGGCTGGTGGGGTGGAGGTGCTTGCGCTCGCCTTCGACGTGTGCAATCGTGAGGCTACGCGCGATGCTGTGGCAAGCATACCCGATGCTTTCAAGCCCATCGACGTGCTCATCAACAACGCCGGACTGGCACGTGGTCTGGAGCCAGAATACGAGGGCGACTTCCAGGACTGGGACGAGATGATTGACACCAACATCAAGGGATTGCTCAATATGACACGTTTCGTAGTGCCCGGGATGGTGAGCCTTAACCACGGACATGTGATAAATATAGGTAGTGTGGCTGGCGATGCGGCTTATGCCGGAGGCGGAGTCTACTGTGCCACAAAGGCTGCCGTCAAGGCACTTACCGACGGACTGCGCATCGATGTTGCCCATACAAGTGTACGAGTGACCAATCTGAAGCCCGGACTCGTTGAGACCAACTTCTCCAACGTCCGTTTCCATGGCGACAACGAGCGTGCCGACAATGTATACAAGGGCATCAAGCCGCTCGTAGGCGACGACATTGCCGACGTGGCGTTCTACGCTGCAAGTGCTCCCGAGCACGTGCAGATAGCCGAAGTGCTGGTGCTTGCCACACATCAGGCCAACGGAACCGTTGTGCATAGAAAAAGTTGAGAGTTGAAAGTTGAAAATTGAGAGTTATGATTACCAAGCTAAACATTAATGTTAAAGTACATCATAATTCTCAATTCTCAACTCTTAACTGTAAACTACATAAGCCTTGCCAAGTAGTCGTAATGCTCACCCTCTGCTACAATCTCACACTGCAAACCGCATTGCTTGCTTATAGAGGTGAGCAGTGCGGGGTCGGTGTAGAGCCAGTCGAAAGGTTCGCCCTTCACGTTTTTGTACAGCATCTGGTAGTCCACCTCGCCATAGTATGGCGCATTGAGGTTGATGTCCATCGATCCGTCCTCGTTCTCGTATATGTATCTCAAGTCGGACGAGTCCACCAGAATCTGTCCGCCATCAGCCAGCAGTTCCTTCAGACGGTTGAGCAGCGATGGCAGACGCTCGAGTTTGCCGGCAATGCCTGTGCCGTTCATCAGTAGCAGCAGCGTGTCGTATTTGCCCTGCAGTTGCGGGTCAAACAGGTTCACACACTCCACATCCTTAATTCCACGCTCACTCATCACCTCGCAGCTAAGTGGCGAGATGTCGATAGCCTTCACCTCAATGTCACGCTCCTGCAGAGCCAGCGCATGACATCCGGCACCCGCCCCTATGTCGAGCACCCGTCCGTGCGCCATCTCAAGGGCCTTCTGTTCCAGACGCGGCATCTGTCCGAACGAGCGAAACAGATGCGCCACAGGCATCTCGTCCTCTTCAAACATCGACGACAGCACACGCAGACGAGCCGCCTTGCCCGAGCGGTAGAAATCGCTTATAGCCGCACCCATAGGGTCGTGGCTTTTATCTAATATAGAATATTTCATCTTAAGCTTTCGGTTTTTTTATATATTTAGACGTATTTTTAATTTTGCATTGAAATGGCTGCAAAGTTATGCTTAACAGATGAAATATCCAAGCCCAAACATTCTTATTTTCGTCATCACTATTTGTAAATTAATAAAAATGCCGTATATTTGCTGATGAAATCAAAAATGCAGCTTTATGACAGAAAAATACATTAATCCACATACTGATTTTGGCTTTAAGCGACTCTTCGGGTCAGAGTTTAACAAGGAGCTGCTCATCAGCTTTCTGAATGCCATGTTTCATGGCGAGCAGAACGTACAGGACATTACGTATCTCAACTCGGAGCAACTTGGCGACCGTGCAGATGCCCGCCGTGCCATTTTTGATGTATATTGCGAGAATGACAAAGGCGAGAAGTTTATTGTTGAGATGCAGAATGTCTATCAGGAATTCTTCAAGGACCGTACTATTTATTATTCGACGTTTCCCATACGTGAGCAAGCACACCGTGGAGGCGACTGGGACTTTCATCTCAATCCTGTCTATACAATCGGCTTGCTTAACTTCAACTTCGCAGAAGGTTTGCAGAATGCCAAACGCTGGCACCATGAAGTGAAGTTGATGGAGGTGGATACTCACGAGGTGTTCTACGACAAGCTGACGTATATATATGTGGAGATTCCAAAGTTCGACAAAAAAGAAACTGAACTCGTCACTATGTACGATAAGTGGATGTATGTACTGAAGAATCTCTCAGTTCTTATGCAGCGTCCGGCAGCCTTGCAGGAGCGTGTATTTACTCGTCTTTTTGAACAAGCCGAGATTGCAAAGTTTGACAATCAAGAACGCAGACTGTATGAAGATAGTGTCAATGCTTATCGCGATATAGTTAACGCCATACGGACAGCAGAGAAGAAGAAATTTGCAGAGGGTCGTGCAGAAGGTCGTGCAGAAGGTCGTGCAGAAGGTCGTGCAGAAGGCATTATTGAAGTAGCTAAAACAATGATTAATAAAGGGATGTCTGCTGAACTTGTTGCAGAAGTGACGGGATTGTCTCTTGATGAACTACAACGTATATAATTGATATGAACAAACGTGAATATGCAAAGGCAAACCTCGAATGGCTTGCCGAGAAAGCCAAGGAAGAAGGCGTAAAGTCGCTTCCGCGTGGCATTTACTATAAGGTTTTATCTGAGGGCAACGCCGACGGCAAGCACCCCACGCCGCGCAGTATCGTCACCGCCCATTACACCGGCCGTACCATCAATGGCAAGAAGTTTGACTCAAGCCGTGGCGGAGCGCCTTTGGCAGTGCGCCTGTGCGACCTCATTGAGGGCTGGATAGTGGCCATGCAGCAGATGTGCGTGGGCGACAAGTGGGAGGTCTACATCCCTGCCGAAATGGGCTACGGCAAATTCTCGCAACCCGGAATCCCAGGCGGCTCAACACTCATATTCGAAATCGAACTCTTGGGAATTGCCTAGGGTAAGATGGTGAAATATATAATTATCTAAAAAACCAAATGATATGAATTTCAACAACACAGTCCTAACCATTGGCTTGGTAGCAGCCTTCCTGCAGATGCCTGCCACATCGTTCGCCCAAGGCTCGGGTGCCAATCGTCCTAATCCTCTCTTGCAGAAGAGCAGCCTGCCATTTGGCGCGCCCGACTTCAGCAAGATTCAGGAGACCGACTATCTGCCGGCAATCCAGGCAGCCATCAAGAATCAGCGTGAGAACATCCAGAAGATTGTCGACAATAAGAAGAAGCCGACATTCCAGAACACTATCCTCGCGTATGAGGAGAGCGGCGTAATGCTCGACCGCGTCATCAATGTGTTCGACGGACTCACAAGCGCACACAAGACCCCCGTAATTGCCGAGACCGAAGACAAGGTGATGCCGCTGCTCACCGAGCTCGCCAATGACATATCATTCAATCAGCGTCTCTTCGAGCGCATCAAGTACGTCTACGACAACGAGTACAGCAAGCTCAAGGGCGAAGACCAGCGCCTCACCGAAGTTGTCTACAAGAGCTTCGTACGCTCGGGAGCACTTCTCCCAGCCGACAAGATGGAGCGCATGAAGCAGATCAATTCGCGTATCTCCGAGCTGCAGCAGCAGTGGGGCAACCTCCTGCCCGCCGCCACCAACAACGCCGTGGTTTGGGTAGACAGCAAGGAGCTGCTCGCCGGACTCAGCGATGCCGACATTGCCCAGTGCAAGAAGGATGCCGAGAGCCGTGGCAGCAAGTCGCCCTATTGCATCGTCATCATCAACACCACACAGCAGCCTATCCTCGCCAGTCTGCAGAATCGCGACCTGCGCCGCAAGGTGTTCGAGGCCAGCAGCCACCGTGCCGATGCCACCAACCCCAAGTACAACACATTCCCCATCGTCACCGAACTTGCCAAGCTGCGTGCCGAGAAGGGCAAACTCATGGGCTACGCCACCTATGCCGACTATTCGCTTGAGCGCACAATGGCTAAGAATCCCAAGAATGTCTACAACTTCCTGCGCCAGCTCATCAAGGACTATTCGCCCAAAGCCGATGCCGAGACACGAGCCATCGAGCAGTATGCACAGAAGCTTGAGGGTCCCGACTTCCGTCTGCAGCCCTACGACCGCTTCTACTATTCTGCCAAGATGAAGAAGGAGATGCTCAACATCTCCGACGACGAGATAAAGCCATACTTCAATGTCGACAGCGTGCAGATCAACGGTGTGTTCTACGCAGCCCAGCGTGTCTACGGCCTCACCTTCAAGCAGCGCAAGGACATCCCCACTTATCATCCCGATATGAAGGTGTTTGAGGTGATTGACAAGAACGGCAAGCCTATTGCCCTTTTCTACAGCGACTTCTTCCGTCGTCCCACCAAGCGTGGCGGAGCATGGATGAGCGCATTTGCCAAGCAGAGCCGCCACCGCGGTCAGCTCCCCATCATCTACAACGTGTGCAACAACGCCAAAGCCCCCGAAGGTCAGCCGTCGCTCATTACTTGGGACGAGGTGTGCACCATGTTCCATGAGTTTGGTCACGCCCTCCACGGCATCCTCTCCAACTGCCAGTACAACACCCTCTCAGGCACAGCCGTGGCACGCGACTTCGTAGAGCTTCCGTCGCAGTTCAATGAGTCGTTTGCAAGCATTCCTGAGATATTCGACCACTTCGCACGCCACACCGAGACTGGCAAGCCTATGCCTGCCGACCTTAAGGCACGCATGCTCGAAAGCATCAACTTCCAGACAGCCTACGCTCTTGGCGAGAATCTGGCTTCAACATGCCTTGACCTCGCATGGCACATGATCAGCGCCGACGAGGTGCCGTCGCCCTACATGGCAGGAGCTTTCGAGAAGGAGCAGCTCCACAACATAGGTTTGCTCAACACACAGATACCTCCACGCTACTCTACCTCTTACTTCAACCACGTGTGGGGTGGGGGCTACGCTGCCGGCTACTACAGCTATCTGTGGACTGAGGTGCTCGCCGTCAACGTTGCCGACTACTTCGCCAAGCACGGAGCACTCGACCCCGCCATCGGACAGGCTTTCCGAGACAAGATTCTGAGCCGTGGCAACACCAAGAACCAGATGCAGATGTTCACCGACTTCACCGGAATGCAGAGCCCTGATGCCTCAGGACTGCTCAAAGCAAGAGGACTGTAGAAGTGAAGAAAAGTCACGAATGTCCACGAATTACTCATGAATTCTGTATCATATAATGTCGCAGTATGAATTCATGGTCAATTCATTATAATTCGTGACAATAAAAGAAAATTATTATCAATTTATTAATCGACAAATTAAAAAAATGATCAATCGACTTTTATCATTTCTCGACGCTTCGCCAGTGAATTTCCTGGCAGTCAAAAACATAGCAGACATGCTTGAGGCAGGCGGATTCCGTCGTCTCGACCCATGCCAGCCGCTCGGCACAGTCAAAGCAGGCGACCGCTTCTTTGTCACCAAGAACGACTCGTCAATCTACGCCTTCCGCATAGGCAGCCAGCCGCTCGCCGAGGCAGGATTCCACATGATATGCGCCCATAGCGACTCGCCCACGTTCCGCATCAAGCCCAACGCCGAGATGCTATGCGAGGGCGGACTCGTCAAGCTCAACACCGAGGTGTATGGCGGTCCGATAATGTCTACATGGTTCGACCGTCCGCTCACACTTGCCGGACGTGTCATCGTGCGCAGCCAGGACGTGATGCGTCCCGACACAATGCTGCTCCACATCAAGCGACCGCTGCTGCAGATCAGCAACCTCGCCATCCACTTCAACCGCCAGGTCAACGACGGCGTGAAGCTCAGCCGACAGAAGGACGTGCTGCCGCTCTTGGGACAGATTACAAGCCAGCTCGAAGCCGGCAATCTGCTCCTCAACGTCATCCTCGAAGAGCTGGGCAAGCAGCGCCCCGTGAGCCGTGAGGACATTCTCGACTTCGACCTCTACCTCGCTGACACAACGCCAGCATGCACCTTCGGCGTACACAACGAGTTTATCTCAGCCGGACGTCTCGACGACCTCTCGATGTGCTTTGCCGGACTTGAAGCCATACTCGCTGCCGCCGACAGCGACACCACACAGGTGCTCGGCATCTTTGACAACGAGGAGACTGGCTCGCAGACCAAGCAGGGAGCAGGCAGTCCCTTCCTCTCGTACATGCTGCGCCGCATTGCCCTGGCACAGAGTGGCACCGAGGAAGCCTACTATCAGGCCGTGGAGCGTGCCTTCATGATTTCGGCAGACAACGCTCACGCATGGCATCCCAACTATCCCGAGAAGTACGACCCAACCAATCATCCTATGCTTGGCGGCGGACCGGTCATCAAGTTCAACGCAGCCCAGAAGTACGCTTCCGACGCAGCCTCGGCAGCCGTCTTTGCCGGAATATGCGCCAAGGCAGGCGTACCGTGCCAGCGCTTCGTCAACCATAGCGACGTAGCAGGCGGCAGCACCCTCGGCAACATCCTCGCCTCGTCAATACCCTTGCGTGGCGTCGACATGGGCAATGCCATCCTCGCTATGCACAGTTGCCGCGAGACAGGCAGCGTGCGCGACCATGAGTACTGCGTAAAGGTGTTCACGGAGTTCTATAATATGTAAAAAAAAAAGCTACTAAAAGCCCCTCCCCCCTTGCCCCTCCCCAGCAGGGAGGAGAGCGGTATGAACTGACTGCTTACAGTAGCGGAGGTCTTTGGTCTCCGCAGCAAGTAAACGGAAATTGCATCGTTGCAAGCAAACAAAAGAGGGTGTGTCAAAACTCAATTCTACGGGCTGAAAGCCCAAAAAGCACATAGCCCAAGGCAGCGCCTTGGGTGTACGGATTGAAAATAGCAAAACGCCCTGCAAGGGCAAAAGCATTGATAATTAACGCTTTTGCCCTTACAGGGCGCATTATGATTTGCGATACTTTTACCCAGGGTGTTCTTGCTTAGGCAAGCGGCAGAGCCGAGCGGCCCTGGGCTATGAGCTTCTGCCCCTTCGGGGCGTACTGCTGTGACTTTTGACACGCCCTCTTCCTATTATGTTAATATAGTTGAATGAAGAATTCAAAATTGAATAATTCAAAATGCGCTTGCGCATAATTCAAAACTCCTAATTCGTGATTAATTTGTGGCCATTCATGACCTTTTTTTATAGTCACGAATTGGCCATGAATTCTAAATTGAATAATTTTTAATCGCCGCAGGCGACCAATTCCTAACTCCTAATTCCTAATTCCAAATTCTTAACGCTTCCAGCCTTCATTATCAAGGCCCTCACCTCATCGTAATTGGTGAATTGCGGGTTGCGTTCCATGAAAATCCGCACGGCTCGGTCGATGAGTTTGTGGTTGATAAGTCTGGCGTTCACCATCTTGTTACCCTCCACACGTCCCAGTCGTATCTGCACCGTAGTGCTGATCATGTCGAATATGAGTTTCTGCGAAGTGCCAGCCTTCATGCGCGTGCTGCCCGTAACGAACTCCGGACCCGTCAGCACCTCCACCCGATAGTCGGCTTGAGCGGCAATGGGCGAGTCAGGATTGTTGACTATGCATCCCGTAGTGATGCCCTCGGCACGTGCGTGTCGTAGCGCAGCCAGCACAAAAGGCGTAGTGCCGCTTGCCGAAATGCCCACTACGATGTCGTCCTGGCAGACCCCCTTTGTAGTGAGCTGTATCCAGCTGTCGTCGGTGTCGTCCTCGCGCGATTCTCGTGTCTGCGTCAGACATTCTATGCCGCCCGGGAAGATGGCTTGTATCTGCCGTCCGTCGGTGCCGTAAGTGTTCTGCACCTCAATGGTGTCGAGAGTGGCGAGTCGTCCGCCCGTGCCGCAGCCCACATAAAACAGTCGTCCGCCGCAGCGCAGTTTGTGCTCCACGGCATCAATCAGCCTGTTGATGGCAGGCAGCGCCTTGTCCACAGCCACGGGCACCGACATGTTCTCGCGGTTGATATTGGCAGTAATCTGCTCCACACTCATCAGTTCCAGATGGTCGTAGTGCGATGGCTGTTCCGTAATTCTCTTGTCCATATTATCACGATTTTTATTTTATAGTGCAAATTTAGAAAAAAAATCTGAATTATAAGCCTGTTGGAATAAACCACAAAATGAAGATTTTCGAGAACACGCTGTTTGCCTTGAAAAGTGTTGAGGTGAAAAAACGGGAATCCAAATGACGGATGAACCATAAGAAAAGAGGAGGGCGTGTCAAAAGTTTGACACATCCTCCTCTTCCACATTCTAAATGCAGACGCAGCTCTGTACGCCGAGAGTGGCGAGGAGTGCGGTGATTACGCTCACGATAAACTGGAGCACGGTCTTGAGAGTTTCTTTGTTTGAGTTTTTCATGGTATTGTGATTATTAAAAAAAAAGCCTCTCCCCCTGCCCCTCAATAGGAAGAGAAAAGCCTCACCCCCCTAATATCCCCACAAAATCATATCACTCCCCTCCCTGCGGGGGAGGGGCAAGGGGGTGGGGCCTGTTCCTTATATTGTAAGTAGTCGGTTCATACCGCTCCCCCTCCCTGCGGGGGAGGGGGCAGGGGGTGGGGCTTTGTGGGGCTTTGTGGGGCTTTTCTAAATGTTAGGTTCGAGCGCTCCGCTGCCTTCTCCCTCGGTGCCGCCGCCGCCCGGAGTATCGCCGCCGCTGGGAGTGTTGCCGCCGCTGGGAGTGTTGCCGCCGCCAGGGTTGTTGTCGCCGTCCTCAACGTTGCCGCTGTCGCTTGAGGTCACCTTCTTCACAATCTTGCCGCTGCGGTCGTAGCAGGTGATGTTGATAGAGGTGTCGGCAAGCTCGCGCTTGATTTCGGTGCTTGGAGTGAAGATGACGCGTCGTGAGGTGATGATGCCCGTAGCCACATCGTTGACCGAAGGCACGCTCTTGGCTCTTACGCCCAGACGCATGGTGCCCAGTCCGGGAATTGCTACCGAGTGGCCCTCGGTGGCCCATGCTCTGATTACGTCGCCAGCAGCGTCCCATGCCGCCTGCATCACTCCTCGGCTCATGCCCGAGCGGAGGGCAGCCTCCTGAATGACTTTCTGTTCCGAGAGTCGGTTGTAGATTTCGGTGCCGAGCACATAGCGGTATTTGCCCTTGTAGTCGCCCACGTTCTGAAGAGTTTCTCTTGCTTTAAGATTGATTGCCATAATTTGAATTTTGGGCGCACCCGACAAACCCTGTGGGGAGGACGCACGGATGCTAACCCAAAA
>OMCE01001216.1_pt1 | contig 10612 bp, 10 predicted proteins | sample 1644981 | NCBI WGS metagenome assembly OMCE01 (sample SAMEA103958151, study PRJEB25191) | human gut metagenome | reverse complement strand
AAGCAGCTGCTTATGGTCGAAATTCAACGACGTACTATAAGCAAATTCCTTTCCAGGATAGATATACTTGGTCCACTCTATCACATCCTTCAGATATTTAGAACCTGCGGAAACATTCAGCCACTTATATGTCATCATTGCCTCAACATTGAACACCTTCTCCGGTTGCAAGGTAGGATTTCCGCCTTCATAAAGGAAACGGTTGTCAAACTGCATGAAGTTGCCTAACTGTCGATAACTTGGACGATTTATTTTCTCGTTGACATTCAACTGCCAATTCCAGTTACCTTTGTTCCATGAGAGTCGGTCTTCGACAGCTCTGTTCCTAAAGAAACATTTCCTTTCCACAGAGGAATATTCACAACCAACTTGCCTGCCCACATATCGCTATTCTGACGATTGCTTGAGTGTACCTCCTGATTGCCCAACTCCTTGCTGCTTTCAATACTCTCGTCACTACGTCTGTTATTGACCGTATAGTATGTGGCGTTGAAATCGATGCCTACCTGTCCTATCTTTCCCACATAATAGATTTCTGCCTCATGTGAACCAAGGTGAGGCTTTCCAACCTCATTCTGCTCAATGCTGCCCTGTGCCACACCGTTCAGAAATACATTCTGTTGGCTACTACCTTTCGTCCTGCCATTCAACATGCCATAGTAGCGATAAGAGCCACCAATGGAATTGCTGTCGTTGAGCGAATAGTCGGCTGAGAGTTTTTCCGACAAGAAGCGGTTATTGGTATCCGAATTAAAATGCTGGTCGTTGTGATAATGCTTGTCGCTAACGGGCATTGGTTTCCAAAAATCTCTCATAAATATATCCTCCTATCTTATTTCACCATCAATGTTCCGTCAATATACTCTATCTGTATGCGGTCGAAAGCATTCAAAATCTCCAGGTTCTGCTCCAAAGTCTTCGTCTTGTTCCAGTTGAAGAAGACGCAGACGGAAAATGAGTTGCCGGATAGGCGGTTCCAGGTCTTCGATGAGAAGCATCAGCCGATCGAGCCGTTCATCGGTCTCTTCTGAGAGAATCACGTCGGAATCATCCAGCAGCAGCTTCGCCACCCTTTCCTTCACGCTCTTATGAGCTATCAGGTTGAGACAGCGGTTGCGTACGCTCCGCATCAAGTAACCGTCCTCACTCCCAGGCACCAGAACCACATCATCGGCAAGAATCTGGGCGAATACTTCGCTCACCACATCCTTGCTCTCGTCATCATCCGAAAGAATGCATCTGGCCAGATTGTACATCTTCGCATAATGCTGACGGAATAACTGTTCTATGTCCTTTTTTCTGTTCATATACTATCTATACAGTTGAGCCAAGCGAAAAACTAAGCAAAACATCAACTTTTTTGTTTTTTTCTTTAAATCCGAATCGAAATCACCAAGAATCTCCCCGGTTTGGAATGCAAAAGTACACAATCTATCGGAGATAGAAGACAAATGGTAAGGATAAATCGATTTTCAGTTGATTTATTTGTTCATTCCAACATTTTTTAGTACTTTTGCCCACCAAATTACGAACAAGTAAATAAGATTGGTATAAAATAGGTATTACCAAGATAAAATAAAGAATAGATTAGATAAAGGAGAATAAGATTATGTCAACGATTATTTATCCATCACCGATATTCGGTCCGGTAAACTCCCGCCGTCTGGGAGTTTCACTGGGCATCAACCTCATGCCATCTGATGGCAAGGTCTGTTCATTCGACTGCGTTTATTGCGAATGCGGATTCAACGCTGACTTCCGTCCTAAGAAGAAGCGCCCTACCCGCGAGGAGGTAAGAGAAGGATTGGAGAAGGTTCTGAAAGAACGCCACGACAACAACCAGCCTCTGGACGACATCACCTTCGCAGGAAACGGTGAACCTACGGGACACCCTGACTTCAAGGGAATCGTGGAAGATACGATGGAACTCTGTAAGAAATATTTCCCTGAAGCACAAGTATCCGTACTCAGCAACGCCACCTATATATATAAGGAGGAAGTGAGAGAGGCGCTGATGCTCGTGGATAACAACATTCTGAAACTGGATACCGTGGATATGGATTACATCAAGAAGCTGGACCGCCCTCAGCAGCCTAACTACGATGTGAAGGATGTGATCAAATATCTGAAGATGTTCAAGGGGCACGTCATCATCCAGACCATGTTCCTGAGAGGTGACGGTTTGGACAATACCAGCGAGCATTTCGTAGCTCCTTGGCTGGAGGCAGTGAAAGACATCCAGCCTCAGCAGGTAATGGTTTATACCATCGCCCGCGAAACACCAGACAAGTTGCTGGAAAAGGCGCCAAAGGAAGTACTCGATGCCATCAAGGAACGTGTAGAGGCACTGGGCATCAAGTGTACAGCCAGCTATTAAGAGATAATCAGGATAAGAAAGAAAAGCAAGTAGAAAAAAGAAAGAATGAAAGCGAAAAGTAATATCCTTATTATCAGCGATATGTGTGGCTACGGAAAGGTATCTGCCGCAGTTCAGATGCCTATCCTCTCTTATATGGGACTCGACGTGTTCAATCTGCCCACCATGCTCATCAGCAACACCTTCCCATACGGCAAGTACGCCATTCTGGAATGCACTTCGTATATCGAGGAAGCCTTGCAGAAGTGGAACGAACTGGGCATTCATTTCGATGCCATCACCACGGGTTTCATGGCTTCAGAGCGTCAGGCTAAGTTGGTGGCACGCTATTGCAGAGAACAGGCTGCACTGGGCACCGACATCTATGTGGATCCCGTGATGGGCGATTACGGCAAGCTCTATGGTGGAGCCAGTGAGAGTACCGTGAGATGCATGAAGGAGATGCTGAGCGTATCGCATCTCTGTTTTCCCAACTATACCGAGGCTTGCCTGCTGACGGATTCGGAATACAAGGAAGAGGGAATCTCGGAGAAGGAAGCCTATGAACTGATAGATAAACTGAGAGCCATCGGTTCCCACTCTGTGCTCATCACCTCGTGCATCGTAGAGGGTCAGCATGCCGTGGTAGGTTTCAATCATCTTACAGAAGAGTATTTCCTCCTGCCCTACGAAGAAATCCCTGTTCAGTTCCCGGGCACCGGCGACATCTTCTCCAGCATCATCGTGGGCAGGCTGAAGGATGGCGATCATCTTCGCCATGCCACCCGCATCGCCATGGATACTCTGCGCAACTGGATAGACATCAACAAGGATGACAAGGACAAGAACCGCGGAATTCCTATAGAAAGACATCTGGGGGACTTGTAGAAGAAATTGAAAGGTAGAAAAACAAGGAATTGATAAAGAGGAAAAAGGGGAACCTGCAAAAACAGATTCCCCATTTTTTATAATCGATTGATAATAGAGTTATCATTCTGAATCTGACCTTTACGAGCCTTATACTTATTGTGGAAGCTATAAGTCAATGTCAGGCTATAACGGGAGTATGCCTTCTGATAGAACTCATAGTCGAGGACTGGATTGAGCTGATAGCCTTTCTGACGAAGCGTATGGAAGACATCAAATACGCTGAAACCCAGCGACAAGGCATCCTTCAAGAATGTTCGATTATACCCTAAACACACGTAGCCAAGAGGATGACTTTTATAGTTAGCATCTATCGTACTTGTAGAATAATTTCCCTCCACAGAAAAACTACCTATCTTCTTGAAGGTGAGGTAATTGACGCAATTGCCTCTTACCACCCAAATGTGCTTTACATTATAACTCTTTGGAATATCGTCATAATAGCCAGCCAACCCCATGTTGAGATTCCACCAAGGCAAGATTTTCCCATTGAAAGCATAATCAGCCCCCACGATGGTCTCTGAGCCAAAATTGGTTATATCACGATAAGTCTTGTCACCAATCGTCTCAAAATACTCAGCTATCACATCTTTCCTATGCTTATACGAGAAAGACAGAGAATGGTTACCATGCGTCAACTCCCATATAAGGGAGTTACTGATAGATGGCTGCACATTCGGATTGCCAGTTGTATAAAGAACGGCTGAAATACGTTCCTTGTTATTGGTAAGATCACCAAACGAAGGACGGTTGATACTGCTGCTATATGTAAGACTCATACTACTCTTGTCATTGAACTTATAAGACAAGTATGCATAAGGAAACCAATTGGTATATCGCTTATCCACCTCTGTTTTATCAGTCAAGCGATTGATGCCCTTCTGCCAAGTATTCTCCATTCGCATACTCAGATAAGCAAACACCTTCTCTCCAAAGTTCTTCGACAACCCGAGATAAGCAGCCGCAACCTGTTCCTGATACTTCCAATCGCTTGAAGTCAAATCTCCCTCCACGAGATTGTTCCTGATGTTCAATCCTGTGGTTCTGATATTATTCTCATATTTAGAACCTAAGCGAAGCGCCAAACTGCTAGGGAAATTATAACGGAAATCCGTCTGCAAACTTCCTGTATTGGCATTCGAGGTTGATTGATTATACTCATCCGTATGCCAAGGCTCATAATCTTCATAAGATGCCACGAAACTATTGCCCTTGTTGGCATACTTATAATTATAGTTGCCTAACACCTTTAGATAACTGTCTTTCTCATCTATTTTCCAATTGTAAGAAAGCACCGCATTCAGATAATCCGTTTTATTATGGTCGTTCATATCAGAAACACCTTGATACGTCATCTTATTGGCATCAGTAAACTTACAGTAACCACCTGCGCTAACAGCATGCCTCTTATTGATATTTCCATTCAGCTCTGCACCCAATAGATGATGATGCTTCTTATCAATGGCATAGATACTACCCACACGATAGAAATATAACTTTTGTCTATTATCGTACGTTTCAGCTACAAGATGATGGGTATCTGTCTCCAAAAAATGATGTTGCGTCTCACAATATAGGGCATTTCTTGCCCAGATATAATAAGTAGAGGCATAAACATTCCAACGCTCCGTTCCCAAATTAAGATTCAACAATGGATAATAGGAATAAAACTTAGTCGATTCTGGGCTTAGATTTCCCACATATCCCGTGATACTTCCATTAAAACCAGCCCGAATCCTTGTCCTTATATGAACAATGCCACCCTTAATGTCGGCATCATGCTCAGCACCATGCGTATCTTGTATCTCAATGCTTTGGATATCATCAGCCTTGATGCTTGAAAGGAAAGACTTCAGTTCCGTTCCTGCCAGTTTTCTGTCATTTACGAAAATGGTTGCCTCTGTATTATTCACCTTGATATTCACTCCTCCGGAAGCATCATCCTGCACCATCACCTTTGGAGCATACTTCAACACATCCGTGGCATTCATAGCCCCGATATTCTTCAGTTCACTCACATTGAAAACGGTCTTGTCTTCCTTGCGTTGGAACAAAGGCTTGTAGGCTTTCACCACCACCTTATTTAATGTATAGGCATCACGGAACAACCGGATACTGCCCATCTTGCCCACATTCACCCGTTTATACTGGGTCTTGTAGCCAACATAGGAGAAACGGGCGATGACCTGCTTCTGATGAACAGGAATCACGAAGTCGCCAGAAAGATTGCTCACACCCCCATTCACATAGCTGGAATCCCTGGCATCCAGAAGAGCGATGTTGACAAATTCCATCGGTGCCCCCTTATCATCCAACACCCTTCCTATCAGCTTCTGGGGTTCCTTCTGGACACACTCGAAATAGATTTCATCCTTGTCGAAGGTGGCACGGATGGGATAAAAGCCAATTACCTGGGTTACAATATCACGGACATCCTTGTTCTTGAAAGAAGTACTGACGGTGAAATCCTCCAACTCATCGTAGATAAAATTGATTTTATATTGGGTTTGAGCCTTGTCTAGCCAGACCAAGACCTTACTGAACGAAGCCTTGTCGAAAGTATGCGACAAGCGTTGTGCATAGCCTGCCATAAGCGCCATACACAGAAATATCATAAATATGATTCTCTTCATAGTTTCTCTCTTTTTCACAGTTCCTATCGGATAGGAACAAATCATGCGTATTTACTCTACAATCAACATCTGATTAGCCTCATCAAAGGAAAGATGTACCTTATCAAAGTGATTGATCTTGTCGATGATATCCTGCAGGGAATCCTTGCTATCCCATTGCAGATAAAAACGGATATGTGCTGCTGCCTGGTTGCGGTACTCCACCTTTACCTGCATCTTGTCGGCAATATACTCCAAGATGCCAGACAACTCAATATCCTCAAAGATAACAGGGGCTTTCTGGGTTGGTTCTATCTTCAGCCAAGCGTCATCTACCGCAACCTTTGCCTTCTGTTTTTGCGGTGTCTTCACGCTATCTGTCACCAAAGCCGTCTCGTTCTTTTCAGCACGATTCACAATATGATAAGCCGCATACGAAATGCCCGAAAGCATCAGCAATCCCACAAAGGCGGCTGCTATCTTCGTCCAGGAAGATTGCCCTGTCGGATGATACGCTTTTTCGGAAATATCCAAAGCCTCATCCCCTTGCTTGGAATCAGTATCAGCAAGCTTTGTCTCAAACTCCTTCCAAGCTTCATCCACATCCACAGAATCTTTCGCCTTCTCATAGGCATAAGCCCGCTTCAGCAGAACTAACTGATCGTCATTACTCTTGTTGGTCATAACTCTGAATCTTTAAATTGTTCTTTAATCATCTTCGTAATGTTGGAAAGATGTTTCCAGACTGCCACTCGGCTGATACCCAGTTCCTCTCCTATCTCTCCATACTTCATCCCTCCCAGGAATCGCATCTTGAAAATGCACTGCTGTTGTGGGGTGAGATGGGTCTTGGCAAAATGCAGCATCTGCTCCAACCGGAGTTCATCTTCTTCTGGAGATACAGCCATCTGTTGTTCGCTGGCATAAAGCATAGCGATACGCTGCCGGTTCGTTTTTTGTGAAATGCGCTTGAGGCAACTGTTTCGAACACTCGTTAGCAGATAGTGCTCGACGGTATCTGGCAACAATACGGTATCAGATTCGAGCAATCGTTCAAAGATGTCGCTAACCACATCCTTGCTCTCTTGCTCATCGTAGAGAATGCTGACAGCCATCCCATACATCCGCCCGTAATACTGCCTGAACAGTGTTGATATTTCTTTCTTTTCCATCACGATTTTTACTAGCTATTACCCTCGAGTAGAGAAAATGCTAACCTATGAATCCAACTTTTTTTGCAAAATTACTCATTTTTATCCTAAAAAAGAAAAGATAAGGAGGATATTTATTTTGCTGTTTCAAATATTGCACTTGATTATTTGCATATATCAAATAATAATTGTAAATTTGCGGTGGAAATATAAACTTCGAAGATTATGGCAAAGGAAAGAATCTATCCCGTTGGGGTGCAAACCTTCAGCGACATCATAGAGGAAGGTATGATCTATGTAGATAAAACCGCCCTCATTTACAATATGGCAAAGAAATACAAATATGTGTTTCTTAGCCGTCCACGCCGTTTTGGTAAGTCCCTGCTAAGCAGTACGCTGCGCTCTTACTTTGAAGGAAAAAAAGAGCTTTTCAAAGGACTCGCTATCGAAACTTTGGAGAAAGAATGGACAGAATATCCTGTACTCCATTTCGATCTGTCAACCTTCAAGAACTGCGATTTATCTCTCTTTCCTGAAAAATTCGACATGCAATTACGCAGGTTCGAAAAGCAATTCGGAATAGAAGATATGAGGAAAAGTGCCGGCAACAGATTAACCCAGCTCATAGAACAGGCAGAATCAATGACCGGCAGAAAAGTCGTTATCATTATTGACGAATACGATGCTCCTCTACTTGATGTGTTGCATGATGAGACCAAACTGGAAGCAGTCAGAACTATCATGCAGGAGTTTTATGCGCCTATTAAAGCCAACAGTTCGCATATTCATTTTGCCTTTATCACGGGAATCACAAAATTCTCTCAACTCAGCATCTTCAGCACTATCAATAATCTTAGCAACATCAGTATGGATCCGGAGTTTTCTACCATCTGCGGCATCACCAAGGATGAACTGGACACCATTCTGAAAGAAGATATTGCTTTGCTGGCTAGCAAAAATCATGTATCATTCGAAAGAATGAGAGAATTGCTAAGAGAAAACTATGATGGTTACCACTTCAGCCGGGAAGGTGAAGATATCTTCAATCCATACAGTCTCATGAGAAGTTTTGCGGCAGGATTCATCGACAACTACTGGTATGCTTCGGGTACATCAACCTACCTGATTCATCAGATGCAACATTTCCATACAGATGTCACAACACTTGACGATATGCTTGCCTTTTCCTCATCCTTCGACCGTCCTACGGAAAAGATGAGCGATGCCTTGCCTTTGCTCTACCAAAGCGGCTATCTTACCATCAAAAAGTATGACCCGCTGAGCAATGGATATTATCTAGGCATTCCAAACAAAGAGGTAAGGGCAGGATTAATGGAGAATCTCCTTCCCATCTATTCCGGCAAGAGCGATAGCCAGTCCTTAGGTTTTGCAGCACTCTTCTATCGTGACCTGCTGACGGGTAACATAGACCAAGCCATGGAGCAGATGAAGGCTTACTTTGCTTCTATTCCATACCCAGAGGGAGGAAAGAGCGTATTGGAGAATATGCAAAAGAGCGAATATTATTATGAGACTATTCTCTACATCGTTCTTTCAATGATGAATGTGGCAACCTATACACAAGTAAAAAGTTGCAGGGGAAGAGCTGATGCTGTAATGTTTGCTCCTACAGCAATCTTTGTCTTTGAGATAAAGATCAACAAACCTGCCCAAGAAGCTTTGGAGCAAATAGACGAGAAGGGTTACATGATTCCCTACTCAGCAGATGAAAGAAAAATATATAAAATAGGTATCAGCTTCAGTACTCAAACCAGAACAGTAGAAGACTGGGAGTTTGAAGAGGTAAAATAACCCTTCAATACTCCTACAATAAATATAAATGGAAAAGAAAGAAACAAATACACTCAGTATATTTCAGCGCCCGGTATGGGTAAGCCTGTTCGCCCTTACGGCTGCTATCTCGTGGGGATGGGCTTACCCATTGATAAAAATGGGAATGGAGGAATATCAGATTACAGCAGACATGACCGGAAGCAAGATGCTTTTTGCAGGCATCCGCTTCTTCATCTCCGGCATCATCATCCTTGCCATCGCCAGAAGCTCGCATCGTGAATTCGGATTCAAGAAGAACGCTGTTCAAGAGAATGTCTGGTTCCTTCTCCTCTATGCACTCCTCAACACCACCCTTCATTATGCTTTCTTCTATTTCGGACTCTCACATAATGCAGGAGCACGTTCGGCGATACTCAATTCTATGAGCGTCTTCACGGTGGTTGTCTTTGCCTGCATCTTCTTCAAGAGCGACAGGATGACGTGGCGAAAGGCATTGGGCTGCATCATCGGCTTCCTGGGCATCCTTGCCTTGAACCTTGGTGGAAAGGAAAGCGGAAGTTTCACATTCCTGGGCGATGGTATGATTATCCTCAATGCCCTGTGTGGAGCCAGTGCTTCCCTGCTGACCCGAGGCTTGAGCAAGAGGGTGGATGTTTTCGTAGGAACCGGTTATTCGCTGAGCATCGGTGGAGCCTTGCTGGTGATTCCTGCATTGTTAATGGGTGGTTATCTGCCAGTCATCAGCCTCTGGGGCATCACCATTCTTCTGCTGCTCATTGCCATCTCAACCATCAGTTTCGCTCTCTACAACAAACTATTGAGCTGCAATCCCGTAGGAAAGGTAGCGATATACAATTCGCTCATCCCCGTAGTAGGAGCCATCACTTCCTGTCTCTGTCTTGGCGAAACCTTCTACTGGAAGTATCTGATAGCAGGCGCATTGGCTACTGCCGGAATTTATATCATCAATAAAGGGAAGAAATAAACATTTAAGAAACTAAAATGTCATACTTATTATTTGGCAGTTTCCCATCTTCTTCATACCTTTGCAGCTAAAATATAAAAGTGGCAAAGATATGAAGAAGATTTTTTTGATAGCAGTTGTCTTGCTGATGATGATAAACTTCATCATCAACTATCACCATGAGGTTACGAAAGAGAAACATACACCGATGGCGGATTTCAAGACCAAGGTAGAGATGGCACCCATGAAGGAATACAATGATCCGGACTTCGGCTACGTTATCAAGTATCCTTGCTTCTTCCAGCAGGAGGATACTTCGGTATCGGGATACCAGGGCTATGCACGGTTCTCATTCACCAATCATGCCAACATCATCCTGGAGAGTTACGTTACCCCCAACTATAGCAACACCCTTCAGGCTTGTGCCGATTCTCTTGCCCAGAAGCTTCATTCGGAGCGGACGATGCAGGCATCGAATAAGGCATTCATCCTCTCCGGTCCTGCCTATGAAAATGGAATAAGAGTAGATGGCTACAGTCATTATGATAAATTCATCAAGAGTGGCAGAATACTCTTCGTTTATTCCCTCACCTATCCCGACAGCTACAAGCCAGCCATGCCCCGACTGTTCAAACTCATAGACGACTGGAGGGTTTTAGGGGCATATTAATCTGCCTTGAAGATATCCTCACGAGCCTCTTGGGATTGTATAAAAACAGCTTTCAAAGAAGATAAAAGCGCTTGATTATTTGCACAATAGTTCGTTAATAATTCAATAATGTGCTAAGCAGCTATACGCTGTAAGCAC
>OMCE01001209.1_pt1 | contig 10674 bp, 10 predicted proteins | sample 1644981 | NCBI WGS metagenome assembly OMCE01 (sample SAMEA103958151, study PRJEB25191) | human gut metagenome | reverse complement strand
CCATCATGGTGCCGATTGCTGGCGTGATCCTGGCCATCGTGATGACGCTGGAGCTGATCCAGATGATTACCGACCGCAACAACCTGCATGACGTGGACACCTGGATGATCTTCAAGTGGGTGTTCAAATCAGCCGCCGCGATTTTGCTCATCACCAACACCTGGAACCTCGTCATGGGCGTGTTCGACATGGCCCAAAGCGTGGTGGCCCAGGCGTCCGGCATCATCGGTTCGGACGCTTCCATCGACATCTCTGCTGTTATGACCGATATGGAGTCCCGGCTGATGGATATGGACCTGGGGCCGTTGTTCGGCCTGTGGTTCCAGTCGCTCTTTATCGGCATTACCATGTGGGCGCTGTATATCTGCATTTTCATCGTCATTTATGGCCGTATGATCGAAATTTACCTTGTCACGTCGGTGGCCCCCATCCCGATGGCGACCATGATGGGCAAGGAATGGGGCGGCATGGGCCAGAACTACCTGCGCAGCCTGCTGGCTCTGGGCTTCCAGGCATTTTTGATTATCGTCTGCGTGGCGATCTACGCCGTACTGGTGCAGAACATCGCCACCGAGGAGGACATCATCATGGCGATCTGGAGCTGTGTGGGCTATACCGTGCTGCTGTGTTTTACGCTGTTCAAGACCGGCAGCCTGTCCAAAGCCGTATTCAACGCACATTGACCCGGAAGGAGGGAATTTACCAATGGCTTATGTACCCGTACCCAAAGACCTGACGAAAGTCAAAACCAAGGTCGCGTTCAACTTAACCAAGAGGCAGCTTGTCTGCTTCGGCTGCGGGGCGCTCATCGGCGTGCCGCTTTTCTTTTTGCTCCGGGGTCCTGCTGGCAACAGCGTGGCGGCCATGTGCATGATGCTCGTCATGCTGCCCTTCTTCATGCTGGCGATGTATGAAAAACACGGCCAGCCCCTGGAAAAGATCATCGGAAACATCCTCAAGGTGGCCGTCATCCGGCCCAAGCAGCGCCCCTACCGCACCAACAACTTCTATGCCGTGTTGGAGCGGCAGGCAAATCTCGACAAGGAGGTGTATGACATTGTTCGCGGCAAAGACAAAGCGGCAGGCCGAACCGGCAGAGCCGCAGACCAAACCCCGGCGTAAGCTGACCCGCGCCGAACGCAAACAGATCGAGGCAGCGATTGCCCGCGCCAACCGCACAGGCAAAAAGGAACAGTCCGCCCAGGATAGCATCCCCTATGAGCGGATGTGGCCGGACGGCATCTGCAAGGTGGCGGATGGCCGCTACACCAAGACCATCCAGTTCCAGGACATCAACTACCAGCTGAGCCAGAACGAGGACAAGACCGCTATCTTTGAAGGCTGGTGCGATTTTCTCAACTATTTTGACAGCTCCATCCGTTTCCAGCTGTCCTTTTTGAACCTGGCAGCGTCCCAGGAGACCTTCGCCAACAGTATCACCATCCCGGCTCAGGGAGATGACTTTGACCCCATCCGGGTGGAGTACACGCAGATGCTGCAAAACCAGCTGGCGCGGGGCAACAACGGCCTCATCAAGACCAAGTACCTGACCTTTTCCATCGAGGCCGACAGCATCCGCTCCGCCAAGCCCCGGCTGGAGCGCATCGAGACCGATGTGCTGAACAACTTCAAGCGGCTGGGTGTGGCCGCCGAGGTCCTGGACGGCAAAGCCAGGCTGGCCCAGCTCCACGCCATCTTCCACATGGACGAGCAAACGCCGTTCCAGTTCGAGTGGGACTGGCTGGCCCCCAGCGGCCTTTCCACCAAAGACTTTATCGCCCCGTCCGGCTTCGAGTTCCGCACCGGCAAGCAGTTCCGTATGGGAAAGAAGTACGGGGCCGTCAGTTTCGTGCAGATTCTGGCCCCGGAGCTGAATGACCGGATGCTGGCGGACTTTCTCGATATGGAAAGTTCCCTAATCGTGAACTTGCACATCCAGTCGGTGGATCAGGTGAAGGCCATCAAGACGGTGAAGCGGAAAATCACCGACCTTGATAGAAGCAAGATCGAGGAACAGAAAAAGGCCGTCCGCGCCGGGTATGACATGGACATCATCCCCTCCGACCTTGCCACCTACGGGGCCGAGGCCAAGAAGCTGTTACAGGACCTGCAAAGCCGCAACGAGCGGATGTTCCTGGTGACGTTCCTGGTGCTGAACACGGCGGACAATCCCCGCCAGCTGGGCAACAACATCTTCCAGGCCAGCTCCATCGCGCAAAAGTACAACTGCCAGCTGACCCGGTTGGACTTCCAGCAGGAGGAAGGCTTGATGTCCTCTCTGCCGCTGGGGCTGAACCAGGTGGAAATTCAGCGGGGGCTGACTACCAGCTCCACCGCCATCTTCGTGCCGTTCACCACCCAGGAGCTTTTTCAAAACGGAAAAGAGGCGCTGTACTACGGCATCAACGCCCTGTCCAACAACCTTATAATGGTAGACCGGAAACTGCTGAAAAATCCCAACGGCCTGATTTTAGGCACTCCCGGCAGCGGCAAGTCATTCTCGGCAAAACGTGAGATCACCAATGCGTTTCTCATCTGCCCCAAGGATGACATCATCATCTGTGACCCGGAGGGCGAATATACGCCGCTGGTGGAGCGCCTGCACGGACAGGTCATTAAGCTGTCGCCCACCGGCAAGGGCTACGACGGTTCGCCCTGCTACATCAATCCGATGGACTTGAATCTGGATTACAGCGACGATGATAACCCATTGAGCTTGAAATCCGACTTCATTCTGTCGCTGTGCGAGTTGATCGTCGGCGGCAAGGATGGGCTTGCCCCTGTGGAAAAGACCATCATCGACCGCTGCGTGCGCATCGTCTACCGGGACTACCTCAATGACCCGAAACCGGAGAATATGCCGCTGCTGGAGGACTTGTATAACGCCCTCCGTGCGCAGGATGAAAAGGAAGCGCAGTACATCGCCACTGCTTTGGAAATCTACGTCACCGGCTCTCTGAATGTGTTCAACCATCACACGAACGTGGATGTGAATAGCCGCATCGTCTGCTACGACATCAAGGAGCTGGGCAAGCAGCTCAAAAAAATCGGGATGCTGGTGGTGCAGGACCAGGTGTGGAACCGCGTCACCATCAACCGGGCCGCTCACAAGTCCACCCGCTACTACATCGACGAGATGCACCTGCTCTTGAAAGAGGAACAGACCGCCGCCTACACGGTGGAGATTTGGAAGCGGTTCAGAAAGTGGGGCGGAATCCCGACCGGGATTACGCAGAACGTCAAGGACCTGCTTTCTTCCCGCGAGGTGGAGAACATCTTTGAAAACTCCGACTTCGTGTATATGCTCAACCAGGCGGGCGGTGACCGGCAGATTTTAGCCCGGCAGCTGGGCATTTCCCCGCACCAGCTGTCCTATGTGACCCACTCCGGCGAGGGTGAGGGGCTGCTGTTCTACGGCTCCACCATCTTGCCTTTTGTGGACCACTTCCCCAAGAATACCGAGCTGTATCGCATTATGACTACCAAACCCCAGGAAATGAAGGAGGCTGATGGACGATGAAACCCGAAATTCTGAATAACGACCACATGATGTTTCTGGACCGGGCGCTGGAAACCCAGCGCACCGCGCTCCTGACGGCGATGGCGGACGCTGTTTCCGAGTGCCGCACGGCGGCGGACCAGGCCGCTGAACTGACCGAGACCGGCGAGACTGGACTGCTGCGGCTGGTGGAGATTTTGTGCGCCGCCAAGGTCCAGCGCGGGCAGGCCGGTGAGACTGTGCTGGAGGGCACCGAGGTCCAGATTTTGGCCGACGTGGTGGCCCAGCTCTACGCCTGCCTGACCGAGTGCCGCTTCGTGGGGCCGCTGGGGCTGGCGGCCTATGCGGAGCTTTCCAACATGGCGGCCTCCCTCATGCTGGGAGAATGGTTTGATTAAGGAACCGCGCCTGCGCTTCACGGAGGAAGAACGGGCGGACCCGGCGCTGGAAAAGCCCATCCGCAAGGCGGAAAAGGCCGCCGCCAAAGCGGACAAGGCGCAGGCAAAAATCCCGAAAAAGCAGGTCAAACGGGCCGAGGTGGACCCCAAGACCGGCAAGGTCACGACCAAGCTGGTGCTGGAGGATAAGCCCCGGCCGCCCTCCAAGCTGTCCCATACGGTGCGGGACGCGCCGGGCAACGCGGTGGCGGGCAAGCTCCATCAGGAGATCCGCAAGACCGAGGACGATAACGTGGGCGTGGAGAGCGCCCACAAGTCCGAGGAAGCCGTGGAGACCGGCGTGCATCTGGCGAGGGAGGGCTACCGCAGCCACAAGCTGAAACCTTACCGCAAGGCCGCCCAGGCCGAGCGGAAACTGGAAAAGGCCAACATCGAGGCGCTGTTCCAGAAATCCGTCTATGAAAACCCTGCGGCGGCCAGCAACCCGCTGTCCCGCTGGCAGCAGAAACAGCAGATCAAGAAGCAGTACGCCGCCGCCAAACGGGCCGCACAGTCTGGCGGGACCGCCGCCGGTGCCGCCCAAAAGACCGGCAAGGCGGCCAAGACGGTCAAGGAAAAAGCCCAGCAAGCCGGGGCCTATGTGATGCGCCACAAAAAGGGCTTTGGCATCGCCCTGGGCCTATTTTTAATCGTCTGCCTGCTGCTCAACACCATGTCCTCCTGCTCCATGATGGCGCAGAGCATCGGTTCGATGATCTCCGGCACCACCTACCCCTCGGATGACCCGGAGCTGGTGGCGGTGGAGGCCGACTACGCCGCCAAGGAGGCCGCGCTGCAAGCCGAGATCGACAACATCGAGAGCAGCCACCCCGGCTATGACGAATACCGCTATGACCTAGACATGATCGGCCACGACCCGCATGAGCTGGCGGCCTACCTGTCCGCCATCTTGCAGGGCTACACGCGGGCAAGCGCCCAGGCAGAGCTGGAACGCATCTTCGCGGCGCAGTACCAGCTGACGCTGACCGAGGAAGTGGAGGTGCGCTACCGCACCGAGACCCGGACAGACAGCGAGGGCAACGAGTATGACGTGGAAGTACCCTACAACTACTACATCTTAAATGTGACCCTCACCAGCAAGCCCATATCTTCCGTGGCGTCGGAACTGTTGACGCCGGACCAGCTGGAAATGTACCAGGTGTACCGGCAGACGCTGGGCAACAAGCCGTTGATCTTCGGCGGCGGGTCCGCCGACACCAGCGATTCCGAGAGTTTGGCCGGTGTGGAGTTTGTAAACGGCACCCGGCCCGGCAACCAGGCGGTGGTGGACATCGCCAAGAGCCAGGTGGGCAACGTGGGCGGCCAGCCCTACTGGAGCTGGTACGGCTTTACCTCCCGCGTGGAGTGGTGCGCCTGCTTTGTCTCCTGGTGCTACGGCCAGATGGGCCTTTCCGAGCCGCGCTTTTCGGCCTGCCAGTCTCAGGGCATCCCCTGGTTCCAGTCGCATGGACAATGGGGCGGGCCGGATTACGCCAACATCGCCCCCGGCGATGCTATCTTCTTTGACTGGGATTTGGACGGCCGGGCCGACCATGTGGGCATCGTGGTGGGCACCGACGGCAGCAAAGTCTACACCGTGGAGGGCAATTCCGGCGACGCCTGCAAAATCAAGAGCTATTCTTTGACTTATGAGTGCATCAAGGGGTACGGCCTGATGAACTGGTGATTTTTTGTGGAGGTATAAAAACTGAATATTGTATCCTTTGGGGGCGGCACGAACAGTGCCGCTCTTTTAGTTGGGCTTCACTGGCACGGGATTCCCGTTGACCTCATTACCTTTGCGGACACCGGGGCGGAGCAGCCCCACACCTATCAGTTCCTGGAAACCATGAACCAGTGGCTGCGGGAACATGGGATGCCGCCCATCACGGTGGTGGAGAAGATGGACCGCAGCGGCAACCGCCTGACTTTGGAAACCGAGTGCCTGCGTTCATGTACGCTGCCCTCCATCGCCTACGGCTTCAAGCGGTGTTCACAGAAGCACAAGATCGGGCCGCAGGAGAAATTCTGCAACCATCACCCGCAATGCCGCGCCGTGTGGCAGGCAGGTGGACGGGTCACGCGGTTTATTGGCTACGATGCCGGGGAGCGGAAACGGTATGAGCATTCCAAACAGTACAACGCGGCAGACAAAAAATATGAAAACCGCTACCCGCTGATCGAGGACTGGCACTGGACGCGGGACGATTGCATCCGGGCGATCCAGGAGGCGGGGCTGCCTCTGCCCGGCAAATCGTCCTGCTTTTTCTGCCCCAGTATGAAGCGCAAGGAAATCGAAGCCCTGAAACGGCAGTACCCCGACCTGTACCGGCGGGCGCTTGCCATTGAAGAAAATGCAATGCCCCATCTCAAGACCGTCAAGGGTTTGGGGCGCAATTACGCTTGGAAAGAGCGATATGGAATGGAGTGATTGACTATGGCTAAGAACAAAATCGAGCGCATCGACCAGGAAATCGCCAAGACCCGCGAGAAGATTGCGGAACAGCAGGAAAAGCTGAAAGACCTGGAAGCGCAGAAAACCGAGGCAGAGAATCTGGAGATTATCCAGATGGTACGCGCCCTGCGTATGACCCCGGCCCAGCTGTCCGCCATGCTGTCTGGCGGCATGGTGCCCGGCCGGGCGGTGGGTTCTGCCAATCCCGAACAGGAGGAAATGACCCATGAAGAATAAGAAGATTTTCAGAACCCTTGCCGCCCTTTGCATCTGCCTGGTGCTGATGGGCGGTTTCTCTGTGACCGCCTTTGCCCAGGGCACTGACCCTGCGCCGGCGGCCACACCGGCGGCGGACGCCACCAACGACAGCAATGTGGTGGTGGAGGAAACCACCGAGGACAGCCCGCCCCTGACCCCGGAGGGCAACGCGGCGCTGGTGGATGACTACGGCGGCAACAAGCAGCTCATCACCGTCACCACCAAGGCGGGCAACTACTTTTACATCCTGATCGACCGCGCCAACGAGGACAAGGAAACCGCCGTCCACTTCTTAAACCAGGTGGACGAGGCTGACTTGATGGCACTGATGGAGGACGGAGAGACGACGGAGGAAACGCCTGCCGTCTGCAACTGCACCGAGAAGTGCGCCGCCGGTGCGGTGAATACGGCCTGCCCGGTGTGCGCCGTGAATATGGCGGAGTGTACGGGCCAGGAGCCGGAACCCACGCCCGTCCCGGAAACAGACCCGGAGCCGGAACAGGAACCGGCAGGGTTGAACCCGGCGATGCTGCTTGTGGTGCTGGCTGTGCTGGGCGGCATCGGTGCGATGGTCTACTTCAAATTCATCAAGCAGAAGCCCAAGACCAAGGGCAGCGACAACCTGGATGATTACGACTACGGTGAGGACGATACCGAACAGGAGGATGCGGACCCCTGGGAGACCGAGGAATCCGACGAGCCGGAGGACGCCGACGGGGGCGGCGATGAGGAAAGCGAGAACCCGGCCAAATGACCCGATTCACCGACAGCCCTTATGAACTCATGATGACGCGCAGGCCGGAGGGCGGGAAGGCAGCTTCCCGTCCTCCCTCTTTATCTCCCGGCCACCCCTGTTATGGCTGCGGAACCTACCGCCCCGGCCAGCCCTGTGTGGGCTTCTGCCACAAAGAGCTGACTGCGTGGCTGCGCGAAAGGAGAAAAGCAAAATGAACCCTTTTATTCAATTTCTCATTGTGTTCGACCTGATCTGCTTCGGCGTCTACTTTGGCGGCGACATCGTTTGCACGGCGCTTGCCAAGGTACGCAAAAAACCGGGCCAGAAAGACCCCTATGAATTTGAAGTGGAGGACGAACCCGCTGAACCGCCTCTGTCCATTGACGCCATCCGCCACTTGTTCCGCGGCGAGGTCCACGATTTTGTCCGAAACAAACTTCTGCCCTGCGGGCAGGAGACGCTTTCCACCTTGACCGAGCCGGAGCAGACGGCGGCGCGGTTCCTGTTCTGCGCCCTGATCGGCTATCTCAAAGAGGAAGCCCCGATGGATGAGCAGAGCTTCCCGATGGTGATGGAGATGCTGAACTATGCGGAGGGCGCGAAAGAGGACGGCGACAAGGACGTGATCGACATTCTGATGGAGGAAACCGCTGCCCGGACCCGCCAGCGCGAGGAATATTTCAGCGATTACCGCCGCTATCAGCTCATGCAGGTGGATAAGGCGCGGGTGCTGCTGGCCTGCCGGGTCATCATCAACGACCTGCTGGGAAAGCTGTACCGTTATGATTACAACGTCGGCTATGACTGCCTTCTGGACGATGGCAACAGCGTTTCCAGAAAACTGAAAAAATCCAATGAAGAAATGGAGGTTGAGGAAGATGCGCCTTGTGATCGCTGAGAAACCCTCAGTGGCAAAATCCCTGGCCGCCGTGCTGGGGGCTGCCACCCGCAGGGACGGCTACTTAGAGGGCAATGGCTGGCTGGTGAGCTGGTGCCTGGGGCATCTGGCCGGGCTGGCGGATGCCGCCACCTACAACCCCGACTATGCCAAGTGGCGCTATGACGATCTGCCCATTTTGCCGGAGTCCTGGCGCTTCACAATCGCCAAGGACAAGCGGGATCAGTTCGACGTGCTGCGGACCCTGCTGCGGCGGGAGGACGTGACCGAGGTAGTCAACGCCTGCGACGCCGGGCGCGAGGGCGAGCTGATCTTCCGCACGGTCTACTGCCTGGCGGGCTGTACCCAACTCATGAAACGGCTGTGGATTTCCAGCATGGAGGATTCCGCCATCCGGGATGGCTTTGCACACCTGCGCCCCGGCGCGGACTATGACGGGCTGCACCAGGCGGCCCTCTGCCGGGCCAAGGCCGACTGGCTGGTGGGTATCAACGCCACCCGGCTGTTTTCGGTGCTGTACCACCGCACCCTCAATATCGGGCGGGTCATGTCCCCGACGCTGGCCCTCATCGTCCAGCGGGAGGCAGAGATCGACGCCTTCAAGCCGGTGCCGTTCTATTCTGTGGCTCTGGACCTGCCCGGTTTTACCGCTGCCAGCGCCCGCATGGACAAGAAAGCCGATGCCGAACAGCTGAAAAACGCCTGCCAGGGCGGCACGGTGACGGTCAAACAGGTGGAACGCAAGGACAAATCCGAGAAGCCGCCCGCGCTCTATGACCTCACCACCCTCCAGCGGGACGCAAACCGCCTGCTGGGGTTCACGGCGCAGCAGACGCTGGACTATCTGCAAAACCTCTATGAAAAGAAGCTCTGCACCTATCCCCGAACGGACAGCCAATATCTGACCTCGGATATGGCTGAAAGCCTGCCGGTGCTGGTGAATCTGGTCGCCAACGCCATGCCGTTCCGCAAAGGCATCGCCATCTCCTGCGATGTAGCAACGGTCATCAACGACAAGAAAGTGACCGACCACCATGCGGTGATCCCGACCCGGAACATCCGGGAGGCGGACCTGTCCGCTCTGCCGGTGGGGGAACGGGCGATTTTGGAGCTGGTGGCGCTGCGGCTGCTGTGCGCGGTGGCCCATCCCTATATCTATGATGAAACTTCTGTCACGGTGGAGTGCGCCGGTGCGGAGTTTACCGCCAAAGGCCGCACGGTGAAGCAGCCCGGCTGGCGGGCGCTGGACGCCGCCTACCGGGCCAGCATGAAAAATGTGGAGCCGGATGGCAATTCCGAGGACAAGGCCCTGCCAGAACTGACCGAGGGCCAGGCGCTGCCGGTCGCCTGTGCCGCCGTCAAGGAGGGTAAGACCAGCCCGCCCAAGCACTTCACCGAGGACACTCTGCTCTCCGCGATGGAGACTGCCGGAAAAGACGATATGCCGGAGGACGCCGAGCGCAAGGGGCTGGGCACCCCCGCCACCCGCGCCGGGATTTTAGAAAAATTGGTGTCCACCGGCTTTTTGGAACGCAAAAAGAGCAAGAAAACCGTGCAGCTTTTGCCATCCCACGACGCCATTTCCCTGATTACCGTCCTGCCGGAGCAGCTGCAATCCCCGCTGCTGACCGCCGAGTGGGAGTACCGGCTGGGTGAGATCGAGCGCGGTGAGCTGGCCCCGGAGGACTTCATGGCCGAGATTACCGCCATGCTGAAGGAACTGGTGGGGACCTATCAGGTCATCAAGGGCAGCGAGTACCTGTTCACCCCGCCCCGTGAGGTGGTGGGCAGATGCCCCCGCTGTGGCGGCGAAATTGCAGAAATGCAAAAAGGCTTCTTCTGCCAGGACAAATCTTGCAAATTTGCAATCTGGAAAAACAGCAAGTGGTGGGCCGCCAAGCGCAAGCAGCCCACCAAAGCCCTTGTGGCGGCGCTGCTAAAAGATGGCCGCGCCCATGTGGCGGGGCTGTACTCCGAGAAAAGCGGCAAGACTTACGACGCCACCGTGGTGATGGAGGATACCGGCCAGTACGTCAACTTCAAGCTGGAGTTTGACCGGCAGAAAGGCGGCGGCAAATGAAACTGAGTTTGTATGAACAGGAAACGATTATCCTCTATAACCAAGCCGAGGCCACCGCCGAGGTCTATTCCCACGACCCGCGCCTGCTGGAAAAGCTGCGGCGGCTGGCCGAGAAGTACCCGGACCAGATCGTGAAGAAAGACCGCCAAACCTTTACAGTGCCCAAACGCTGCGTGTCGGTGCGGGAGCCGTACAGCGCCGAGCGCCGCAAGGCCGCCAGTGAACGGGCCAAGGCTGCCGGATACAGGCCGCCCACCTCCAAGAAGGGCAGCGAGTAAGCATGGCTGAGAGTGTCTTTGAGGCCGTCAAAG
>OMCE01001194.1_pt1 | contig 10759 bp, 9 predicted proteins | sample 1644981 | NCBI WGS metagenome assembly OMCE01 (sample SAMEA103958151, study PRJEB25191) | human gut metagenome | reverse complement strand
GCATACCTTCTACCACACCGATGGTAGTATCCGTTCCTTTAGCCTCTTCGATAGTAATCACACCATCTTTAGAAACTTTACGCATAGCGTCTGCAATCAACTTACCGATAGTAGGATCGTTATTGGCAGAAACAGCAGCCACTTGTTCAATCTTGTCATAGTTGTCACCTACCATTTCGGCCTGAGACTTGATAGATTCAACCACTTTGGCAACAGCTTTATCGATACCACGTTTCAAATCCATCGGATTTGCTCCGGCAGTAACATTCTTCAAACCTACCCCTACGATTGATTGAGCCAGCACAGTAGCAGTAGTAGTACCGTCACCTGCATCGTCACCTGTCTTTGAAGCAACAGATTTCACCAACTGTGCACCGGTATTCTGAAATGCATCAGCCAATTCCACTTCTTTAGCTACAGTCACGCCATCCTTAGTGATATGAGGAGCACCGAATTTCTTTTCGATGATCACATTACGTCCCTTCGGACCCAGTGTTACTTTTACTGCGTTAGCCAATTCATCCACGCCTTTCTTCAGAAGGTCGCGGGCATCCATATCGTATTTAATCTCTTTTGCCATGACTACAATAACCTCTCTTCTTTAAAATTCAGCCTATAATTTCCAATTTATAAAAACTACTCAACAATTGCAAGAATATCATTCTGTCTTACGATAATGTACTCTTCCCCATCCAGTTTTACTTCTGTCCCTGCATATTTGGAATAGATTACTTTCTGGCCTTCTTTTACCTGCATAACGATTTCTTTTCCGTCTACTACTCCGCCAGGACCTACAGCGATTACTTCCGCTTCCTGTGGCTTCTCCTGTGCTGCTCCCGGTAATACGATACCGGATGCGGTAGTCTCTTCTGCTTCTAACTGTTTTAATACTACTCTGTCTGTTAATGGCACTAATTTCATTACAAATAGCCTCCTTTTCGTCTTTACTAGCACTCACTTTATTCGAGTGCTAACTCTTTCTGTAAATAAAATATCACTGTTGTTTTTCATTGTCAACAGTGATACTCAATTTTTATATTTTTTTTAGATTCCCGGAATTCACTTTCTTTGTATGCTTTATTATTTCATCGTACTGTGCATACATTTTTTGTGTTTCGTTTTCAAGTGTATAATAATGAAAAATATACGGCACAAGAAGCACAAGGAGCAGCATGGTAAAACCATAGAGTGTCATGATCCCCGTCAAAAGCGGGGCAAACAATGAGAGTACCGTTATCACAGCAAATGTAACCGTTACAATCAGATGAATCAGACGTTCGTGCTGGAAAAATCCAATCTGAACCAGATGTTCTTCCAAAATACATTCCCATTCCTCATATGTTTTCTCTTCTTCGTCTGCCAGAAGCCGGTCCACACGTTTCCGGTACTCTGTAATTCTTTTTTTCATTTCTGCCTCGATTCAGACTCTATATTAATCCATAGTGTTCCATTGCATGCTTTATTCCATCATCGTAGATATCCGTTGTCACAAATTCAGCCGCCTCTTTTGCCGGAGGTGTTCCATTCCCCATGGCAATTCCATGTCCCACAAAAGAAAGCATATCCAGATCATTGACACTGTCACCAATCGCATAGGTATCCTCATTTTTAATACCCATATGCCTGCAGAGCCAGTCTATCCCGGTCGCTTTCGATGTTCCTTTCGGAACAAATTCCACAACATGTCCTTCATGCTCCAGACAGTCAAAATCAGCCCCCAGTTCATCCCGGATTCTGGCATAATCGGTTGTTGGCAGGATATCCCCCGACATTTTATTAATGCGGATGTCCGGTGAATAGCCTTTTAATATTTTGGCAGATGCTCCCATTGCCTCAAAAAGGTACAGCACATACGGATCTGTCTTGAAATTTTCTTTATCTATCCAGTGGCAGTCCGGACCTTCCAGCACAATCGGCATCCGGCATTCTTCCATGACCCGGACAATTTTTTCTGTCAGTTCCGGGGAAAGGATATTTTCATACAGAACCTTTCCATCCATCTCCACATGGTTGCCGCATGCTGCAACAATTCCGTCAAAGCCGATCCCAAGCAGCCGCTTATCGTTTATATTGCTGCGGGATCTTCCACTGCACAGAAATGTCTTATGTCCGTTTTTCTGCAATTGTTTGATGGTTGGAATTGTACTTTCCGGAATCTGCATTTTTTCATCCCACAGCGTTCCGTCTATATCAAAAAATATGTATGCCATTTTTACTCTCCTCATCTGTCAGCTGTTTCCCCTATACTAGCATAATCCGGCAGATGCGTCAAAGTATCCTGATTTTTTTCTATTTCAATGCATTTGCAATCCGCACAACAACATATCTGTTTTTCTGGAATTCGATCTCATACTGCCAATACGGGCACGGTGCTACTGAGCTTCCAATCTCAATGGTAATGGAAGGTTTATTAAGCAGATCCATCACATACTCCCGGTACTGTCCTCCCCAGGACTTTCCGCTGCCGCTATCCGGGGCTTTGCTGTATCCGGTAATTTTCTTTGCAATCTGATACATTCTGTAGGTATCTTTTTTGATACTGCTTTTGCTACAGTCCCCAAAAATAATTCTTCCCATCGCATGATAATTGACCACACCCTGCAGATTTTGTTTTTTGATCAGCTGCTGTGTCAGCGTTGCTACCGCATAAGATTCCGGCTCACTCAGTGCTTTTTTGCCGGAATACCCCTGTGCACCTTTCTTTCCGCCGGAAACAAAATGTTTTGCCGGGAAATTCCGGTTTAAATCCACACCGCGTCCATTGGACTTCCATGTGGAATGTCTGGTCTGGGAAACCGTTACCCCGTCCGGATTTGCCATAACAATATAATGGATCTGCATCTTCTGGAGGATATTTGACATTTTGACACCACCGATGGTTCCGTTATAATGTTCCAGATAATACTGGATTTCCTTCATCATGACTGCAGAACAGATATACTCTCTGGCATGCAATGTACTGACAATCAAAAGGGATTCCTCTGCATCCGGGTTTCCGATTGCAAAATCATAGATTCCACGTCCCTGCACAGAAGTTCCGATTTTGGTCATCTCACAGTAATCACTGTACTGCTGTGCCAGTTCCTGCATGTCTTTTTTCATCTGGCTGTATGTATACTTCTGTGACCGGATCTGTACGGCCTCTGTATTCGAAAACGTGACTTTTGCAGCCTCATCCGCTTCCTTCTGCTCGTTTTTTGCAACAATTTTATATGTATATGTCTTACCGGATGATACGTTTTTATCGGTATAGGATGGCTTGCTGCTCTCGGCAAGTTTTTTGTATTCCCCTCCGGCTGTTTTCCGGTAAATCGCATAGGAAGTGGCATCGCTGCTTTCTTCCCATTCCAGATATACCTTTGTTTTTCCCTGTTTTGTTGTATGCAGTCCCTCCACGGCAGAAGGCTGTGGCAGTTCTTCCGGCTGTTGGGTATCATCTGGCTGCTGGATATCTCCCGGCTGTTGGGTATCATCCGGCTGCTGCGTAGTATCCGGTGTTACATGATTACTCTCGGTATCCGTTACCGTGGCAGTATTTGCGGCATCTTCTGCATAAATACTCTGTGGGCACTGTGCCAGCATTCCAGCCACAAGTGCCCCGCAAATTACTTTTTTCCATAAACATTTCATCTTCTTTTGTACTCCTTATCTCCCTTTACATGTTATATACTGCCGGAACAATATAAGCCCGGCTCCCAGTACCACCAGAGAAAATATCCATGAGACTGCATCTCCCCTGACGCTGAAATCCAGCCAGTGCGTTTCCGTCCGCACAACTGCAATAAAATTTGCCGTCATATGTCCGATCATGGATGCATAGACATTTCCCGCACGATCCATCAGAAGTGCCAGCACCACACCAAGAATCAGTGCGTAAATAAACTGCACGATATTGACATGCACGGCCGCAAAAATCAATGCCGAAATTCCAACCGCAAACGGTTTCGACAGCATATCTTTTAATCTTCCGAAAATAATTCCCCGGAATACCAGTTCTTCCAGCATCGGTGTAAACACCGCCAGGCAAAGGATCTCCATTCCCATTGTACTTCCATAAAAATCGGTATTTGCCTGCTGGTAACCCATCGAAATTTCCGTCAGTTTCGTCATGGATATGAGATTGTTTAAAGAAATTCCAAGGCATGCCATGATCCCGGCCGCAAAAAGTGCATGACAGATACGTTCCCGGCTGATTCCCAACGGCTGCTTTGCAATCCCTGCCAGTGCCTGTCCCTGACGATAAAACGGAAGCATGGATGGAATTGTAAAAACAGTGGCAATCAGCTGACAGAACACATAATGCGTGGCATCTCCTCCAAATGCCCACTGCGCAATTGTCATAATAATCAGCATCACCGCATAATAAAAAAGAAACGGGTATAGAATATACCATATTTTCCCTAAAATCTCCTTAAAAAATTCCATACGATATCCTCCCGTTTCTCTTTTCCCAATTATTTTCTATGTTAAGCGTTTACAACCGCTTAATTTTTTAACGGTTTTTATGCACGTCACATGTATGCAGCTTACGCAGCAGCTCCGGAAGCTGCTCTAGGGAATCGCACATGCCTGCTACTCCTGCTGCTTTCATTTCTTCCACATCCCCGAACCCATAACTGACTGCAATACAGAAAATTCCAAGTTCTTTCGCCCCGTTGACATCAAACATCGTATCCCCGATCAGACACATCTCGGATTTTGGAATATGACTCCAGCGGCGCATGACTTCCTTAAGAATCTCGGATTTTTTATCCCGTGTACCATCAAATGTTGCACCTACCACATCATCAAACAGCGGAAGAATTCCAAAATGCTCCAGAATCCGTCTGCAGGATACTTCCGGCTTGGAAGATGCCATGCCAATCCGGTATCCCTGTTCTTTTAATGTACGGATACACTTCTCCACACCCGGATATAACTTACACTCAAAAATACCGGTCTTATTGTACCGTTCCCGGTATTTCTGCACAGCCTCATACGCTTTTTCATGCGAAAATCCATAATATCTTTCAAAACTCTCCGAAAGCGGCGGCCCGATAAACCGGTATAATTTTGCCGTATCCGGCTCCTTAATTCCGTAAAAATCAAGCGTATATAAAACACATTTTATGATTCCCTCGGAAGAATCAATAAGCGTTCCGTCCAGATCAAACAAAATGGTGTTCATTATTTCTTTACTCCTTTGGTATCACGGTTTCCCACATGCAGACGATGCAGGGCAACCGGCTTTCCTTTCACCTCGACCTCTTTCTCCTCACCTTCATGCAGCACATGAATACTTTTCAGTTCATCCCCGGCAGCCAGTTTCATGCCACGCACGCCAACCGCACCTTTCTTTTTCTGCGGAATTTGTGCACAGTCAATCCGAAGAAACATATCTTTCTTTGTTGCCATCACCAGTGTATCATTTTCTTCCAGCGGACATACCGTCAGTACTTCATCTTCCTCTCCCAGCTTTGTTGCCGCCGTTGTCTTTTTTGCGACCACAAATTCCATACCGTCCACAACTTTGATCATGGCATATTTTGTGCCAAATAACATCCGGTGCGAGCTGACATGTTCAAGACCTGCCAGATATACAACATTCTCTTCTTTACTGTCATAATTGCAGAGGTTGTCAATCGGTGTTCCTTTATCCCGGAATTTTCCATATGGAAGATCAAGCACTTTTAGCAGATGCATCTGTCCCTTGTCCGTAAAGATACAGATTTTATCCGTATTTTTGCATGTAAAGATATGCCTGTATTCCGCGTTTGCCGCCTCTTTATTTCTCTCATAGACAGAAGTATCCACAATCTTTGCATATCCGAAGCGGTCCATCAGAAAGACAACATCCTGCTCTTCGATCTTCTTTGCTGCAACTACAGCTTCTTTCAGATTGTCAATCACGGTTTTGCGCTCTTTGCCATAAGCTTTTTTAAACGCGGTCAGCTCTTTGATGATTACTTTTGCCATGGAAGAACGATGCTCTAAAATATCCTCATATTTTGCAATATTTTCCAGTGTCTCATCATGTTCTTTCATCAATGCTTCAATTTCCAGACCAATCAGTTTATACAGACGCATTTCCAGAATGGCCTGTGCCTGACGATCCGTAAAATTTAACTGCTGTGCCATGATCTTTGAAGATGGATTCTTAAAGGTAATATGATCGGTATTTCCGTCTGTCAGACAGGCTTTTGCATCTTTGATGTTGCGGCTGCCGCGTAAAATCTCAATGATCAGATCAATGACATTGCAGGCGCGGATCAGACCTTCCTGTATTTCTTTTTTATCCTGTTCTTTCGCCAGAAGGGTCTGGTACTTTCTGGTTGCAATCTCATACTGGAATTTCACATGATGACGGATGATCGGCACGACGCCCATCGTCTCCGGTCTGCCATCCGCTACCGCAAGCATATTGACACCAAAGGTGTCTTCCAGCTTGGTTTTCTTGTACAGCAGATTCTCCAGAGCCTCGATATCTGCTCCTTTTTTCAGTTCCAGAACAATACGAATTCCCTCTTTGGATGACTGATTGGTAATATCGGTAATGTCACTGGTTGCCTTGGATTCTACCAGACCGTAAACATCATTTAAAAACTTCCCGATATTGGCTCCGATCATGGTATACGGAATCTCCGTAATTACCATGCGGTCTTTGCCGCCTTTGCCCTTTTCAATCTCGATTTTTCCACGGATTTTGATCTTGCCGACCCCGGACTCATAAATTGCCGGAAGATCATCTTTATTTGCAATGATTCCTCCTGTCGGGAAATCCGGTCCCGGAATATACTGCATCATCTCCGCAGTGGTAATATCCGGATTTTTCATATAGGCAATCACACCGTCTATCACCTCTCCGAAATTATGTGGCGGAATGGAAGTTGCCATACCGACAGCGATACCTTCCGCACCGTTGACCAGAAGATTTGGCACCTTTACCGGCAAAACAACCGGCTCTTTTTCGGTTTCATCAAAATTCGGCATGAAATCCACAACATTTTTATCCAGATCTGCCAGATAGGCTTCCTGCGTTACTTTCTGCAGACGTGCCTCCGTATATCGCATGGCAGCGGCACCATCGCCTTCAATGGACCCAAAATTTCCATGCCCGTCCACAAGCGGCAGTCCCTTTTTGAAATCCTGTGCCATGACAACCAGGGCATCATAGATCGAAGAATCTCCATGCGGATGATATTTACCCATGGTATCTCCGACAATACGCGCACTCTTACGATACGGTTTGTCATATCGGATTCCCAGTTCATACATATCATAAAGTGTACGGCGCTGCACCGGTTTTAATCCATCACGGACATCCGGCAGCGCACGGGCAATGATAACGCTCATCGCATAGTCAATATATGATTTTTGCATCAGCTCCGAATACTCGGTGCGAATGATACTATGTTCCATTTTATTTCTTCCTCACTCCTAGAAAACCTAACAGGATCTATACGTCCAAGATCGCATCGTTTGCATGTTCATAAATAAAGGCCTTTCTCGGCGGCACATCCGTGCCCATCAGCATGGCGGTGACATCCGATGCCATACGGCCATCTTCAATCTCTACGCGCTTCATGACACGTGTCTGCGGATTTAACGTAGTCTCCCACAGCTGCTCCGCATCCATCTCTCCGAGACCTTTATAACGCTGCAACGTAAAACTTCCGGTATGTGTTTTCCGGTATTTTTCCAACGCTGCATCATCGTAAAGATATTCCTCTTTTCCTTTTGACGGAATCACTTTGTACAATGGTGGCATGGCCACATATACATGCCCCTCAAAAATCAGTTCCGGCATAAACCGGTAAAACAGTGTCAGAAGCAGCGTGGAAATATGGGCTCCATCGACATCGGCATCTGCCATGATAATAATCTTGTCATAGCGCAGCTTACTGATATCAAAATCATTTCCATACCCTTCCGAAAAACCACAGCCGAATGCGTTGATCATTGTCTTGATTTCCGCATTGGCAAGCACCTTGTCGATACTTGCTTTCTCTACATTTAAGATCTTTCCGCGGATTGGCATAATCGCCTGATACATCCGGTTTCTTGCCATTTTTGCGGAACCACCGGCAGAATCTCCCTCTACGATAAAAATCTCACACTTTGACGCGTCGCGGCTCTCACAATTGGACAATTTCCCATTCGAGTCAAAGGAAAACTTCTGCTTGGTCAACAGATTGGTTCTCGCCTTTTCCTCTGCTTTTCTTATCTTTGCCGCTTTTTCTGCACAGCCAATGACCGTCTTTAAGGTTTCTAAATTCTTGTCAAAAAATAATGGAACTTCATCACTTGTCACTTTCGCTGTCGCGCGGTTTGCATCCTGATTATCCAGCTTGGTCTTTGTCTGTCCCTCAAACCGTGGGTCCGGATGTTTGATGGAAATGACTGCTGTCATTCCGTTTCGCACATCTGTACCGTTAAAGTTTGCATCCTTTTCTTTTAAAATTCCAAGTTCTCTGGCATAAGAATTGATAATCGTCGTAAAAGCTGTCTTAAAGCCTGTCAGATGTGCCCCACCTTCGGAATTGTAGATATTATTACAAAATCCCATGATATTCTCATGGAACTCACTTGTATACTGGAAAGCAGCTTCTACCTCAATGCCTTCACTTTCTCCTTTAAAGTAAATAACATCGTGCAGTACCTCAAGATTGTTGTTGAGATCTTTGACAAATCCAACGATTCCATCCGGTTCATGAAACTCTATATGTTCCACTTCCGGTTTTCTGCGGTTCTCGTAAATAATCGTCAGTTTCGGATTCAGATAAGCCGTCTCATGCATCCGGCTCTTCACATCATCTTCCCGGAATCTGGTCTTCTCAAAAATTTCTGGATCTGGAAGAAAATTGATCTTCGTTCCGGTCTTCTTTGTCTTCCCAATCTTTGGAAGAAGTCCGTCTTCAAGTTCTACCACCGGATGTCCCTGTGCATAGCGGTCATGATACACATATCCGCCCTGGCTGATTTCCACATCCATATAGGTGGAAAGTGCATTGACTACCGAAGATCCGACACCATGCAGTCCTCCACTTGTCTTATAAGCATTGTTATCGAATTTTCCTCCTGCGTGCAACGTAGAAAATACAACGCGGGCAGCCGATACTCCCTTCGCATGCATGCCAACCGGAATTCCACGTCCGTTGTCCTCTACCGTACAGGAACCATCTGCCTCAAGGGTGACCCAGATTTTATCGCAGGCACCCGCCAGATGCTCATCTACAGAATTATCGACAATCTCATAGATCAGATGATTGAGTCCTTTGGTCGTGGTACTTCCGATATACATTCCCGGACGTTTCCGGACTGCTTCAAGTCCTTCCAGTACCGATATACTGCTTGCATCATATCCTGACATGTTTCTTCCTCTCCTTACCGTCATCTATAATAATTACATTTGATCTTTCATATGAGCAATGACCATCACGGCAATGCGAAACGTCATCGCATCATCAAACGTACGAATATCCAGTCCGATTGCTTTTTCAATGCGCTCCAACCGATACACCAGCGTATTGCGGTGCACATACAATTGTCTCGCTGTCTCTGATATATTCAGGTTATTTTCAAAGAATTTGTTGATGGTCGACATAGCCTCCTCATCCTCTAAGATGTCCGGAACTTTCTCCCCAAATACCTCTTTGATAAACATATTGCATAAACTCATCGGAAGCTGATAGATCAGACGCCCAATGCCAAGTTTTCCGTAAGAAATAGTATCATACTTTGCATAAAAAACACGGCCGACTTCGAGTGCCATCCGCGCTTCCTGATACGATTCCGCAATTTCCGGCAGCTGTGTCACAACATTTCCATAGCCGACACGCACACGGATCATTGCTTCCATATGTAAATTATCTGCAAGACTGCCTGCAATTTTTGACAGACGATCTTCCATCTCCTCCTCTTTTATATGAGAAACATCTTTTACCAGTACAATACTGTGCTGATCCACGCAGGTCACAAAGTCCTTCGAACGGATATCTGCAAGATTTTTTACCAGTTCCATCGCCATATCGTTATTTTTACTTCCGGTATCAATCACAAAAACTACCCGCGGTACTTCCTGAATGTGGTGCTTTTTTGCTTTTCCGTAAATATCCACAATCAGCATATTACCAAGAATGATATTCTGCATAAAATTATTGCGGTCGAACTGCTCTGCAAAACTCATAACCAGATTCCGGATCTGGCAGACTGCCATCTGTGCGCATACAAGAAATGACTCTTCTTTCACCAGACAGACTAAAATATATTCCGTTTCACCTTCTACCATCACTTTATACAGATGATAATCCTGATACGTCTGTTTTTCAGCAAGCGATTCTGCGAAATCAACGACCACCTGCTGTTCTAATGCCTCCGGCAACGGCATCTCCTCCGTATGTGCTACCAGCTTCCCCTTTGCAGTAAACAATGCCGTATCCATGTGGCTGATCTCTTTAATTTCGTTTAATGAATTCTGTAATTTCTGATTTGAAAGCATATACTCTCCTATTATTTACGTTCGAAAGAACCCGGGTGTAAATACTAACACCCGGGTTCAAGATTTACAACTATATAATTTTAACGGACTAGTTGGTAATTGTCAATTCTGTTTCCTTATCGAATACATGAATCTTATGCGGATCAAATGCAAGCTTGATATGATCACCATAACGGGCAGGTGTATCAGAATCAACTCTTGCTGTCATGTTTGCACCGGCTACAGAGTAGTACAGTAATACTTCTGCACCAAGTAACTCGTATCCTGTTACATCAGACTCGA
>OMCE01001191.1_pt1 | contig 10768 bp, 7 predicted proteins | sample 1644981 | NCBI WGS metagenome assembly OMCE01 (sample SAMEA103958151, study PRJEB25191) | human gut metagenome | reverse complement strand
TTTTTTGCAGCGCAAATCAGAACTGTACTGCTATAAACGCGATGACGTAAAAGTTATGGCAGGCTGGGTCGTGACCGCCCCGCAGGATTTAGACCCAGAGCGCTATGACGACTTTTTCTGCGCAACATACGATTTTTTGGCAAATCGCTATGGCAAGGAAAATGTCGTGCAAGCCATCGTCCACGATGACGAGGGCGGTCAACCGCATCTGCATTTTTGTTTTGTGCCTGTGGTCGAGGACAAAAAACACGAGGAGGGATATAAGGTGTGCGCCAATGACGTATTAGACCGTCGAGAGCTTCGCAATTTTCACCCGGATTTGCAACGCTACTTAGACGAACACGGCCTAGAGGATGCCCACGTTATGACTGGCGTGACCCGCGCACAGGGCGGTAATCGAACCGTCGCAGAACTCAAGGCTGAACGTGAGCAGGAATATGAGCAGGAAACCGAGCGTCCAGAGCTTGATTTCGGCGGGCCAAGGGTCGAACAAGAACTACATTTTTGAGGAATACACCATGAAACAGGCCGTGTTACTTATCGACTGTTATCTGTACGGCACAATAGCGATTCTGGCCGTTGTGCTACTCGTGCTGGTCTATCTGCACGGACAGGCCAACCACCTGCCCAATCCATTTGCGCGAAAAAATATTGTCTATCGGCCAGCCCCCAAAGCGCGAGGCGTGCTGCTGGGGAAAAAATATGGTCTGTTGGCGTACTCGCCGGAGCCAGACGAGGGGCACATTATCGTGATGGGCCCGTCCGGCACTGGCAAGACAAGTGCCCTGCTGATTCCAACATTAAGGAGTTGGCAGGGCACTGCCCTTGTCGTGGATATATCCGGCGACATATCCGCCAATGTGGGCATGCCCAACAAAATTATTTTTGACCCAACGGCCAAAGACTGTGTGCCTTATGATGTGTTCGCATCCATTGACGCTGCCCCGGACGAGAGCGAACGCCAGGAGCGGCTGGAGCAGCTTGCTTACCTGTTATTGCCAGACAAAGCCAATGACAGCGAGGCGGGTATATTTTTTGCGAAAAATGGTCGCAAGATGATAACGGCGGCGCTGATTTGTTATTATGGCATGGGTTGGGGATTTGTCGAGATTTGCGAGCATTTCCTCGGCCACGACTGGCGCGGGTTGCTGAACGATATTGCACAGCGAAAGAATAAAATTGCCAATATGTATATCAGTTCCTTTGTCGGAGCAAGTGAACAGAACACGGCGGGCTGCAAACAGGCGGCAGACGATGCGCTAAAATTATTTGCCACAAATGAAAAAATTAAAAATGCACTCCGAAAATCTGCCAGCTACGAGCCATCCATCAGCCCGGCCACGTTGGAAACCAACAGCGTTTATATCTACATCCCGGATGAAAAATTGAAAATCTACGGCGACCTGCTGCGTATCATCACGGCGCAATCGATGGAGTATTTTTCCTCGCGTCCAAAAGAGCATACGCAGATGATTCTGTTCTGCTTGGACGAGTTCGCGTCTTTTGGGAAATTGCAAATCACCGAAGCCCTGCGCAAGTTGCGCAAACGTCATATCCGTATAATGGTGCTGACGCAATCGTTGGCTGACCTAGACATGATTTATGGCAAGGATGAGCGGAAAGCAATGCTCGGTAATTTTAAATTTACGGTTCTTTTGGGGTGCAAGGACACAGAAACGCAGGAGTATTTTTCAAAAATGATAGGAGAAAAACGCTCTCCCTTGGAAACGGATTCCAGCGCCAAGCCCCAGCCGATAATCAAGCCCGCCGACCTTGCACATCTGGAGCAGGACTTGTTTGTGATTTGCGATGATGGTGCAATCCGTTTGCGTAAAAATTTCTATTTCCAATAGGGGCACGGGGGAGTTGCCGTCTCCCCATTAGCGGATCACTACCGGGAGGCCCGCGCCCTCACCCAAACGCCACATCCTTTGTGAAAAAAATATACCTGCCACTCAAAGCGGTAGCCTTTTTAAAGTGAAATCAAACCGCAATTTTCTTGCGTCAATGTCTCAAAAGTGTTGCAAAACTGGCAAGAGTATGATATATTTCTTATAAGTTGCTATGTTATGGCAATTAAAAAAGGAAATCGCGGAAGAGGCGCCTCTTCCCTTACGGAGTGTACACTCCGTAAGGATAAGCTCTGTCTCCCGCCGAAAATTCAAAGGAGTATGTCAACGATGCGAAGAAAGTCTTATGCCAAGAGCGTTGTCGCTGTGGCTATGGCGGCAACCGTTGCGTTGAGCGCAACTGCCTGTGGGTCAAAATCCACGGCGGACACAGCCGACACGTCCACCAGTCAGAGCGAGGCGGCCAGCTCGGAGGCTGAAACGCCTACCGCTACGACAGCACCGACTGCAACCCCGGCCCCTACGGCCACGCCCGCCCCAGCGGAATCGGCAGCAGAATCCACCGACAGCAAGAGCGAGCAGGGCAGCACCGATAACGGCGGCTTGTCTTCCGGCTCGCAGAGCGGCAATGCCAACAGCGGCAAAAACAATTCCGGCTCCAACAAGGGCAGTCAGTCCGGTAAAACGACCAATACGGCCAAAGCACCTGCACAGGCTGCTGCTCCTGCACCCACGGCTACGCCGAAGCCCATCACCTACACTTACGTCGTCCGCAAGCACCCCGCAAGCTGCACGACGGCGGGCTACGACGAACACATCTGCCAAGAGTGGGGCGGCATGAACTACAACGACAACTACGTTGCCCCCAACGGCCACGACTGGGGCACGGGCGTTGTCACCAAGCAAGCCACCTACTACGAAAAGGGTGCAATTACTTACACTTGTAAAAACTGTGGCGAGACCCGCACCGAGGAAACGCCGGAGCTGGATAAAACCTACCATATCAAAGAGGTCGTTGCGCCGACCTGCACATCCGAGGGCTACACAATTTACGAGTGCAACGAGGTTCCCGGCCTGACCTACAAGGGCGAGTACACCGCCAAGCTGCCCCACAGCTGGGATGGCGGTGTTGTCACCAAGGCCGCAACGATTTACGAGAAGGGCGTCAAGACCTTTACCTGCACGGTTTGCGGCGAGACCCGCACCGAGGACATTAAGGTGCTGGATAAGACATGGCACAAGGGCCAGACCGTCGCTCCGACCTGCACCGAGCAGGGCTACACCGTCTACATCTGCGACCAGGACAAGAACCTGACCGAGAAGCGCGACTACACTGCCGCCCTCGGCCATGATTACGGCAACGGCGTTGTCACGACCCCGGCAACCTGCACGACAGAGGGCGTGTTGACCTACACCTGCACCCGCGACGGCGTGACCAAGACCGAGGGCATCCCCGCGCTGGGCCACAAGTGGGATGACGGTACGATTACCACCGCGCCCACCTGCGAGACCGAGGGCAAGAAAACCTACAAATGCACCAACGATGGCTGCACCGAAACAAAGACGGAATCCGTTGCAGCACTCGGCCATGACTGGGATGACGGTGTTGTCACGACCAAGCCGACCTGCGAAGCGGATGGCGTGAAGACCTATACCTGCAAGAACGAGAGCATCCCCGCGCTGGGTCACGACTGGAACGACGGCGAGGTCACGACTGCGCCGACCTGCACGGAGGACGGTGTTAAAACCTACACCTGCAAAAATGATGCCAGCCACACCAAGACCGAGACCATTGCCAAGCTCGGCCACAAGTGGGATGCGGGCAAAGTCACGGTTGAGCCGACCTACGATAGCGACGGCACAATGACATTCACCTGCCAGAACGACAAGACCCACACCTACACCGAGACCATCCCGGCGAAGAAGTACACATTTACGGTGACTGTGGTTGACCCCACCTGCACCGAGCAGGGCTACACGCTGCACACCTGCAACCAGAACGCCGAAAAATCCTACAAGGACAACTACACCGACGCGCTGGGCCACGACTATAAAGAAGTCACCACCCCGGCGACCTGCAAGGACGCGGGCAAGGTGGAAAATGTCTGCCAGCGCTGCAACGATACCCAGCTTGTTAAAGAACTGCCTGTTACCGAAGACCACCAGTGGAACGACGGCGTTGTGACTAAAGCTGCTACCTGCACCGAGGCAGGCGAGAAGTTGTACACCTGCACCGTCTGCAACAAGACCAAGGCGGAGACCATCGAGGCCACGGGCCACGATTGGAACGAGACCACCACCCCGGCCACCTGCGGCAAGGCGGGCAGCGTTGACCGCACCTGCAAGGCCTGCGGCGTGACCGAACACGTCAAAGACCTGCCCGCAACCGGCAATCACGCATGGGATGCCGGAACGATTACCACCGAGGCCACCTGCGACGGCAAGGGCATCAAGACGTTTACCTGCACTGTCTGCAACGAGACCAAGACCGAGGAAATTGCCGCATTGGGGCATAACTTCTCTTATGGCTATTGCAGCCGTTGTGGTTTAAACAGTAATTATAACCAGAAAGCATACGAACAGGATATTTTTGAAAAGACGAACAGCTTGCGTGTGAATTCCGGCCTTAGTGAACTTACATATCGCTCTGACTTGCAGTTTGCTGCCGACATTCGTGTAGAGGAAATTCTACAAAATTACATTATTTATGGCTCTATTGATGGAAAGTGGGGCGCTCATACGAGACCCGACCATAGCAGCGCTGGTACAGCTCTAGGCGACAAGTCTGACTTGGCTTGCGGCGAGAACGCGGCAATGGAAAGTTGCATTTTCGACGAGGAACATCTATATTACCTTTGGTACAACTCTGAAGGTCACCGCGACGCAATGCTAAATCCCAATGCCAATGGTATGGCTTGCGCTGTACGCGAGTACAATGGTCTGGTTTTCGGTATCCAGATTTTTGTTAATGACCCGAACTACACCGCAAGCACCCAGTCTGCCGCCAGCGACACCTCCACCCCGGTGGAGATTGCCGCTGTAGTTGTCACGGACTCTGCAACCACGGAGACCGCAGCAGAATAAAGTAAATCCCATCTACAAGGCCGGAGCTACAACAGCCCCGGTCTTTTTATTGTATAGGGTAGATGTTATGTTTTGCGCATGGGAAAGTAACACTCCCCCCCACAGCGATCACTTGCCGGAAAGCAACCACCCCCACCCAAGTTGCTACTGCGCAAAACATTCGTGGGTAGGAAAGTTGTTGCTTGCCTTAAATTGATTGCTGACCTTTGTCGCTGTAATAATAGATGGTTTGCCGCTGCCGCCCGGCTATCGGTGTGGCGTGAGCGTAGCTACCAAGCCCATTTTTTCACACAAAGGACAGAGAAACCTTGCCCCTATCGACCCGTTGCTGGGTTGAACAGACGCTATAAACAAGCAGCGTACCCATGCAGTAATTGCCGCTAAAACGGTTGCAAGCAATATTTCTGGTGCGATATAATAATATTAAACAGAATCTCCCCTATAAGGGAAAAGGAAAAAGGCGCTTACCCATAAAGTGTGTACTAGGGGGAAAAGGTGCTAATATTATAATAAGAAAGGCAAAACGGGAATTTCTAAAATACAGCGATAATTCGATAAAAATAAAATGGTGAAAACGAAAATATGATAGTTTTATCTATCACAAACAAGCACACAATATATCAAATGGAACGGTAAAATTATGCCTAAAACAGTCAAAACCACATATACTGCAATCAACCTAGAGACGGGCGAGGTCTACACAGGCATTGATGCCCCGCAGTCCATCACGCGCGGAGAAACGCATTTTTGGCAAGCGAGCAAAGATTTCTTTGCCGCACTGCTGGGGTATGGCACGGTGGAGAGTAAGGTTGTGGCAGGAATGCTGCACCGCACAGACCCTAAAACAAACCATATAGCGTGTACCCTGCCGGAGCTTAGAAAGGAACTTTCCTGCACAAGAGATACCGTTGCGAGCGCCATAAAAAAGATGGAAAGCAAGCGGCTGATTATCGGCATAGGGCAGGGCGTGTGGATGTTGAACCCGCGTATGCTGGCAATGGGTAATCAGACGCAGATTGCACTATTGATGGCCGAGTACGATAAGTACGTCAGTGAGCGGACGGGTGCTGCATTGGTTGTGGGAAAGTATGTCTTGAAAAATCCAGTCACGGCGGAAGAACTCCCGCTGCCGCCAGAGTGCGACGACAAGTTGATGTTTCTTGATGGGAATACGCAATTCTGGAAAATCTACGATGTGTTTTTTGGAGCGATTGCAGGATTGAGCGAAAACGAATTGAGAGTTTTGCTCCACATGATGGATATAAACAAATCAAAAGGTGGCGGCACTTATAATAGGCCACTAACGGTGATTGCTGACGAGGCGAGAGTATCTGTTCCGACTGTCAATCGTGCTGTTAAAAAGTTAAAAAAACGGAATCTGATAATACGATATTGTAACTGTAACTGGATGATTAACCCCCTCGTGGTTGCCAATGGAAATAAGCGGAAACAGAAAGTGTTAGAGCGCCGCTATACGGGGGTACAAGCAGAAAATGAGGCCAAGTTGAAACGCTACCGATTTCGGGTGCTTTCCCCCTACAACGACGGAAAACCATTCATTCCGGTGGGGCTGCCTACCTCGCCAAAGAAACCGTAAGGCTGCATTTAAGGCTTGACCCAACGGGCAATCGTCTTACGGTCTGTGCCGTACAATTGGGCGATATGGTACATACTGACGCCCTGCTGATACATTTCCCGGATTTCCACGAGAGTGTTGTCCTCTGGTGGCGGGGCAAGCAGGTCAGTAAGTGACAGCCCCAAGAAACAAGCAAGCTGTAAAATCTTGCGGACAGATACCGTGCGATTGTTGGACGCGACACCGTACACCTCTTTTGAATCTACACTTTCAAAAGCATTCCCGTAAAAGACGTTGACCGCTTCGGCGATTCTTGCAGCGTAAATCCTGCCGCCTGTCACCGACGCATAGCCGCGATTGCGCAAGGCTCGCTTGATGATGGCACGATAACCGCTGCTGTCACAAAAATCATACGGCGCAGTCAATGCGTCCTGCATCAGTGCGGCATAGGTCTTTTGCGCTGTGGTGGGTGTGGTGTCTGGTGTGGGGAGCAGGTGGCAGTCAGGCAATGCGGGAAACAGCAGATTGTGCCTGTGCCCGGTCAGCGTGATTTCGGTATCAGCCAGCCAGCAGCCGTGCCGAGGGCAGACGGCTATACCCGGTATCTGGTGCAGCCGATGCCAGTATGGCTCGCCATAGGTCACAATATCCTCGTCAAAGCATTGTGGGCAGTAGCGCAGCCGCCGCGCGTCCATGCTACTGCTCTGATAGATGCCTATATGTTGCCCTGCATGGCGGTTGCCGTTAAGCGCCAGCATATAGGCGCTTTTTTTGCGGTTGTTGGAAAAGAAGCGTGTATAATAAGGATAGAGCGTGTGTTGCATAATAATGTCTCTGGCGGTGAGGGCCTTTGTTGGGAGCGTGTCAAGCAGGGGTGAGAGCGCCCCGCATAACTCGACAGGTACGTTGATATGATTTGTACCGTACAATTCGCGGATGGAATACTTGACCGATGGATTGCCGCTGCGGATATGATAGCGACAAATGACGCTGTACCATAGCTCGTCCGGGTAAGGTGTCGGGAAGAATGGAATCATAACTCGACCTCGCCTTTGATGTACTCGCTGTACGCATCCAACGGTGGTCTGCCGCTCTTTTTAGCAGCGCGTAGCGTTCCCCGCAAATCATGGAGCGTTGCTGCTTCTGGTGAGCGGATCGCTGCCGGGGAGTGTTCCACTTTCATTTTAGTGCGGGGAACGCGGACTGTTGCAAGCTCCGCCATATAGTCAGAAACCATACCAAGGTTTTTCAAAAATGCACTTTCAAAAACTTCGAGGTCTAGCTTTTCACGCCCGTCTAAAATGCACAGCTTTTGTGCATTATACAACAGCTTAACCAGTACGTCTGGGATGCCCTGCGTCTTGCGATACAGCCAGCTTTGCATTTCGGGTGTGAGGTCAGTTGCAAAGCGGGTATATTGATAATGCCACAGACCATGCAGCAGCAAGGCAAATTCCTTGTCGTCCGGCAATCTGTCATATATCAGCCCAGTCGTGCGCCGAGCGGAACGGAACTCTTGCTGTAATACGTGCAGTACGCGCGGTGTGCCAACCATGCAGATGCTGACGCCAGCACCGTTGATTAGCTGGACAAGGAAATTGATAAAGCGGATGCCGTTCTTTCGATAGGCGATATTCTGTAACTCATCAATCACCAAAAGACCAACATGGTTGATGCGGACAATTTGGTTTAGCTGACTTACCAGTACATCCAAGGTCAGCTTGTGAGCCAGTGCGTAGTGCTGATAGCTTGTGCCCAGCAGAGCATCCAGCTGCAAATATATGTCCAGTATCATTGCCTTGACAGAGCCGTCGTGTGGGGTCTGTACGACCAGATAGGGGATTTGCTGGCAACAGAGCATTTGACCTTTGTAGCGTTCGTGATGGATAATTGAGGGAAACAAAGACAAAACCCGCTGCAATGCCGTTGACTTGCCAAGCCCGGACACACCAACAACAGAAAAAGAGTTGCCGCCGCCGATGGATGCGGCAACAGCCTTGCCCTGCATAGCGGCGTAGCCCTGTTGGAGAGCGGCAGCCTCTCGCTGCGGTGTGTATTGCCCATAACAGTGCTGCATGGCGTTATAGACCTCACAATATAGGTCAAGGGTCATTGTCAGCGGTTGGTAAAACTCATACAGCGCCGACAACAGTTGCAGACGCTCCCCAGTGCTGCGGTCTCGGTCACTGGTGCTGTACAACGGCACGGATGCCAATGCGCGGATTAACTCTTGACCTGCGAGCATAGGTGGCAGGGCTTCGACATAGGGATTGCCGGGGTACAATAAACTAGTTGTGTATTCAGCGGTCATTAAAGTGTTCCTCCTGTTCGGCGGTCAGCAAATCAATCATGGACATATGCTCCTGCGCTCGCGCAATCGTGCGTCCGCGCTGTATCTGCGGGCTGATTTTGCCCTTGTCGCTGATGCCGCGCTCGGCGTTGTCTGCGATTTGCATTATGTCGTTCATTAGGTCGATTTGCGCCTGTAATTCCTGCCGTTTCCAGTTGGCGCTCTCGCTTTTTTCGTTCTGCTGCATATCTGCGATTTCAGCTAAGGATTTGCCAAGATATATTTTTTGTGCCAATGTGAACGGGATATAGTCGCCGTTTTCGTACAGATAAACGTTATCAAGGCAATCTGGACTATATGCGACTTTGACAAGTTCCCGGCCATTCAGCCCGGCAGTTACGAAACGCTTTTTAAAAGTGCAGTTTGAAAAACGCAAATTAAATAGTTCAAGCCCGCGTTGTGTGATTTTTCCATCCGCGCGGGGGAGTAGCGCGTAAAGCAAATGGGGGTCACTGGCAACTGACACAGGGCAATCATCTTGTGCCAAGCAAAACGACCAGATGGCAGCAGCGGTGGGCGTGATACCAGCGCTTGCCATGTTAGGGGTGCGAATGAAACCTGTTTGGATATATTGAGAGTTGTAAAAGAGAACACAGCGCAGAACGACAGCGGTAAATTGCTCTAAATCAAGTGTGCCTTGTCTGCGATAGTCGGGAGCGCCGCGCTCCTGTATGTCGGATTCTACAACGCCTTTGCCTTTCAGCAACGGCTTGTATGCACTCTGAATAAGGTCGAAAAGTTTTTCAACTACACCTTTCAAATCGGGGCGATAGGCGGGCAGATTTTCAATTTCAATTCCATAGCTTTCACAAAGGTTTTCCAGCGGGCCACCGAGAAATTCACTTCCCCGGTCAGTCATAATTTTTGTCGGTAGGTGATGGCTCGGCCAGTCCTGCGGGTCAATCTCTATGTTGTGCTGGCGACAAAAGGATACTTTGTCGGCAAAGGTGTTTTGCAGCAACAAACGCAAGGCATACTGCCCGCCCTCTATGCCGACATACACACCGGTAATCAGACGGCTGTACGCATCGACCATTGTGTAGATAACAGGTCTGCCAATAGGGCGGCGAGACAGACGGCTGACAATGTAGATGTCCGCAACGGTGGCATCGGTCATGTATGTGCCAATCGTGCCCGCATAGTCGCTGACAGCCCCGGTAAATGGGCGGTGATTGCGCTGGTATGCCTTGATACCCTCGCGGCTGATGCTCTCGCTGATAGGGTCACGGTGCTGGCGGAAAAATAGCGGAACTGCCAAAACGAGGGATAGTCTGGTTTTAACCTGCCTTTAGCGTCACAATATTTTGCACGAAGCATCATTTTGTAAGCGGTCTGCAAGCTCTGCTTTTGCGGGGTGTAGTAAAATTTGTTTAGCGCCCAGCGGATAGTTTTTTCATCTGACGACAAAGGGCGTTTCTCTGTGGGAGACTTTTCTGCGGGTATGAGTGCATTTTTACTTTGGTAGACCCAGTATAACCATAGATATTGCAGGACGGTTTTGCGAGAAATGGAATTGCCAGAGACAATCTCGCGCAAGACCCTGTTGCGATAGGATTTATCGCAGATACATTCCTCAACCAAAAGCGGTGCAATCAATTCAGCGCGGCGGTCACGCTGCTGGCGCTGACGCTCGGAAATATCCTCGTCGAGTGAGAGTAAACGGTACATATCCTGCGGCAGTTTTTCCATCTGTAAAAGGCTCGGCGTTGAGATTGGAAAAGGCATTTTGCAGCGTTGACAGTTGACAACATAAGATTGCTGGTCGCCGTAAAGCAAGACCCGCAGATGGTCACCTGTGTCGGATTTGAGCAAATCATTTTGTCTCATGGTATACGCTCCTTGTCGATGATGATACCCCAGTCGTCAATGCCCTGTTGCTTCCAGTATCGGCGGGATAATTCCAATCGT
>OMCE01001188.1_pt1 | contig 10782 bp, 10 predicted proteins | sample 1644981 | NCBI WGS metagenome assembly OMCE01 (sample SAMEA103958151, study PRJEB25191) | human gut metagenome | reverse complement strand
GGCCTCGGGCGGGGCCTCGGCCACCTTCCCCCACGGGGGAAGGCACGTACATTTATACCTTTTGATACACCAAAAACCGGAACCCGATCTCTGTCGTCAGGCGTTCACATTCCGCAAGCCGGGCTGCGCCGTCGGCGGGGGTGTTCCAGTAATAGGGCGTCATGGCGAACAAATCCTGCACACTCTGCCCTTCCAGCGTGATGACAGCGGTGGACTCAACGGCCTTCACAAACGCAAAGCCGTCGTATTCGGTCTGTCGGACCTCGTTTTCATACGGGCAGTCGTACAAAATCTCTTTCAGGCCGAACAGATGCCGCGCGGTGGGCACGGCGTAAACAAGATGCCCGCCCGGGCGCAGCATACGGGCAAACTCGGCCTCGGCCATGGGCGAGAAGATGTTCAAAAGCAGGTCGGCCCAGCCGTCGCGCACCGGCGCACAGAAGCTGCCGCCGACACAGAACGCCGCGTCGGGCACGAGCTTCGACGCCAGCCGCACGGCCTCCTTGGACAGGTCAAACGCCGCAATCTGAGGGCAGCCCAGCGCGTCATACAAATACTTATCGTAGCTGCCCTCTCCGCAGCCGGCGTCCACAATATGGTCGTGGGGCAGCGCGGCGCAAAGCGCGGCCAGCGTCGCCATCAGCGGGGCGTAGTGCCCTGCCGACAGGAACGCGCGGCGTGCGCGGACCATGGCCTTGCCGTCGCCGGGGTCGGCGGCGTGCTTCTTCTGCATCGGCAGCAAGTAGGCGTAGCCCTCTTTGGCAAGGTCAAAGCTGTGGGCTCTGGCACAGCGCAGGCTGCGCCCGGCCAGCAGCAGCGGCCCGCCGCATACGGGGCAGCGCAGGGCTGCCGCGGTGGCGGGGGTCATTCGGCAGCCTCGGCGGGCGTGGCCGTCTCGGGGGTGTCCGCTGCGTCCGATGCCTCGGGCGGCAGCGGTACAGTCATACCGCCGTGGGCGGCGAGATAGTCCTCGAAATTTGCGAATTTCTGCTTCGGCGGGCGGCGGGAGATCAGATCGAGACCCGGCTGCTCCGGCGCGGTGCTGCGCGGGGCGCGGGCATTGCGGGGCGGACGCGGTGCCTTGGGCTGGTCGCGCAGCGGCTGGCTGGGCACCTGCGGGGCCGGGCGGGCATTGCGGCGCGGCGGCTGGGACGCGGCAGGGCGTGCGCTCTGGGGCGCATTCTGGGGTGCAGCCGGGCGCTGGGCCGGGACGTTCTGGCGCGGTGCCTGCTGGCTCTGCGGTTGGGCGGGTCTGCCCTGCCCGCGGCGAGGGTGGCTGCCATTGGCGCGGGGCGCATTCTCGCTGCGCGGTGCCTTGGGGGCTGCGGGCGCAGCGGCCTGCGGGGCCGGCTTGCGCGGCTGTGCGGGGGCTTTCCCCTCACGCGCGGGCTGCTGTGCCTGCGGGGCGCTGCCATTGCCAGCAGGGCGACGGCGGCGGCGACGGTGCGGTGCACCGTTCGGGGTTTGTGCAGCTTTTTCCATAATTCACCTGAATCCTGTTATACGCCGATGACACGGCACTCATTGTAATATCGTTTTTCCTCGGCATGGCCCATGCTGAAGGTCTTGCGGGGCAGCACGCCGCCCAGCACAACGCCCTTGAACAGGTCAGCTTTCGCAAAGTCGGGCAGCAGAATGGCCGTGGCTGGTTTGGCCGGGTCGGAGGCCAGCGCCAGCGCCGTGCTTTCGCCGTGGATGTAGTCCACGGTCACGCCGGGATGGGCGGGCAGGAAGTCAGCCAGAAATGCCTCCACACTGCCGACGGTCAGCGGCGCGGGCGGGTTGGCCAGCGCGACGGCACTCTCACCGTGGGCATCGGCCAGGCGCAGACGCTGGTCGGACATCGTCGTATTGCTCCCCTGCTGCTGGTCCCAGGCGTCGAGCGCGGCATACAGCTCCTTGGCACCGACGCCGAACACGACGCGGTGGATCGGCTCGATCTCAATGGCGGGGCTGTGGACGTTGCAGACCTCGGCCAGGCACCAGCGCGCCGGATGGGTCCTGCGCTGCTCCTCGCTCAGGGTGGGCTTCAGCTCCTCCCAGTAGGCTTTGGCGGTGGCCAGGCTGTGATTGCCGTCACCGACGGCCAGTACCATCGGCTGCTGCCCTTTGGCAGCGGGCCAGCGGCGGGCAAAGGCGGCAGGGTCGGCCAGCGCCGCCAGCGCGGCGTCGATCCCGGCGATCAGCGCGGGGTCCTCGACGGCCCAGCCGCGCAGATGCCCGCCGCCCAGCATCAGCTCACCGTCGTAGAGCGGCGGCAACTGGTTCTTCATCAGCCCGATGGGCTCGATCAGCGTGCAGTCGGCGTCGTCGGCCAGCATCATGACGTGGGGCGTTTCCAGCGTCGCCCCGCGGCGGACCTTGAGGCGCGGCGGGATGCGCTCCACGACGGTGCTCTCGCTCGGGCGGATAGCGGGCTTGGAGCCCTTCGCGTAGTCGTAGGCATCAAGATCGACAGCGCCGACAAGGCCCTGCCGGACCGTGCCGTCCATCTGGGTACGCTCAACATAAACGTAGCCATGTACTTTCCGGGTCAGAACGGATTTACGGTACTCCTCCATCGTGCGGCGGATGCTCTCTAAGCGCTCGGTCTCCTGCGGGGTGCCTAAGTACGCCTCCGGCAGAACGATGTGCAGGGTGCTGGGCTTGCCGTCGGCCAGGTGCTCGGCGCGCTGCCAGTACTCCGGCTGGGAGGTGAACTGGTCAACGGCGATGCAGGCCCACGGGTCCAGCGGGACCCCGGCGGCGGGCAGTAAAATATCGGCTGCGGTAAAGCAGGCTTCGGACATAACAACGACCCCCTAACAGTTACAGAACAACGGTGTGGCCAACCAGAGCGTAGATCGCCAGCGACAGCACGCCGACGTAGATCATCGAGCTGGGCAGACCCTGGAAGATCGAGGAGATGGCCTTGCTGCGCAGACGGCGGCGGCCCTCCCGAACGATAAAGACGGCAAAGACATAGCCCAGCCCGCTGCCCAGAGCGAACGCGACGCTTTGCAAAATCGTATAGTTCTGGTTCGCGCAGATGAGCATCGTGCCCAGCACGGCGGTGCTGCAGGTGGCAAGGCTGAGCTGGCTGCGGCAGCTGGCGCGCAGCTTGCGGGGCAGCACGCCCAGCAGCAGCCAGGCCACGGCCATGGCCGCGATGCCGCAGGTCAGGTAGACGATGGGCCGTAGGGCCGAGATGGGCAGCCATGCGGGCAAATAATCACGCAGCCACGGGAAAAACAGGCCGTGTGCGGCCCAGCCGGCAGGTGCGGACAGCGTGATGACCAGCAGCAGCGGCAGGCAGAAATCCCAGACCTGCGCGCGGTGGTCGGGCACGAGCTTCATCAGGCGGGTGACGCCCAGCGCGCGGGCAAGGATGACATTCTCCGCAAAGACGGCCAGCACCATATAGCTGATAAACTGCACAATACCGTTTAAAATCGGCTGCAGCTCAGTGCTTACGGTCAGCATACAGGCGGCGCACCTCCTCATGTTTATAATCGGTGTACAGGTTGGCAGCGGCGCACCAGATGGCGGCCAGGATACCCACGATGACAAAGCCGCCCGCGGGCAGTGCAGCCAGCGGCAGCAGCGCATTGTGCAGGATGACGTTGCCAAAGACCGCGCCCGTGGCCAGCAGCTCACGCAGGCAACCCACGATGAGCAGCACAACACACATGCCGAGTGCGTTGTTGAAGCCGTGGCGGAACGCATCCCTCACGGGTTCAAGGTCGGAGAACTCCATGCGCTTGACGATGGCGGGCTCCACGACCATGATCGGCAGGTAGATGCCCAGCAGCGTCAGGTCAGAGCCGAACAGTGCGTAGAGCAAAACATACGTAGGGATGTAGAGAAGCGCCGCAGAATAGCAGTACACCACGGGGCGGAAGCGGTTCTTTGTCAGATGGCAGATGGCCACGGCCAGCACACGGGTGAAGGTGACCAAAATCAGCGAGGCGATACAGAGCATGAGCGCCCGTCGGCCGTCCAGCGCGGCACCGATGACCGGGGCCATGCCGAGGCCGCGCACAAGCACGGGGTTGGACAGCCAGATATGGTCGGCGCGGATGCGCTCGTTCAGGGCAGCCTCCGCCGCGGCGTAGGAACGCGAGGCGCTGGCTTTTTTGGACTTCGGCGCAGGGGTCGGCTCCGGGTGGGCGGTGTGCTCTGCCGGGGCGGGCGCAGCCGGTGCCGCAGGGGCCGCCTTTTGTACCGGCGGCATGACCTGCGTGGGCTGCTGGGCGGGCTGTGCCGCGGGTGCAGGGGGCTGCACGGCATGGGCGGCAGGCTCGGCAGTTCTGCGCTTCGGGATCGAGATCGTGCGGGTCTCGTCAGCTGCTGCGGGCGTCTGGTTGCTGCGGGCAGCGGGAGTGGGCTGGGGTGCTGCGGAAGGTGTGACCGCGGGGCTCCTGCCGTACTCCCGGTCCCGGTAGCTGCGGAACCGATCCTCCTCGGCCTGGGCTTCCGCCTGGCGGGCGGCCTCGCGCTCAGCCTGGCGGCGCTGGACCTCCTCCAGCATGGCGCGGCGCTCCGCGGCGGTGTACCGCGGGCGGCTCGTCGGGACCGCCGGGGCGGCGGGCGCCTTGCCGGTCTGCATGGCGGCAAGGGCAGCCTCGATCTCGGCGCGGGAGGCGCCCTTCTCCGCCATGGCGCGGGCGACCTCGAGCATCTCCCTGGTGATGTGCGGGATAATTAAGGTTTCGGAGCGCTCCTCGCCCCGGCGCTTATTCGGGTTTTGTTGAATTGGCAAGGCGCTGCTCCTCCTCTCTCATAAAGCGGATGCGTTCGGTACGGTGGCTGATGAGGTCGAGCCATTCGGGGATGGAGCTGACGATCAGCAGCGCACAGCAGGCCGCGCACTCATACGGGCTGAACACGCGGAACACATAGGTCATGATGCCCAGCGCCGCGCCGTAGATGATGCGGCTCATGCGGCGGTCCGGCATCGTGACCGGCTCACAGATCAGGAACAGGCCGGTGAACAGTGCCGTGCCGGACAGGACGACATATTTTTCCAGATAGAAGCGCTGGCGGATATATTCCCACGGCAGGCTGAAGGTCGGCAGCTCGTTCAGATTCGGGAAGAACCACGGCAGGCCGATGACAAAGATAAAGAACGGAATAACGACAGAAAGCTTGATGTGCCCGCGCACAAGCAGGAACAGCCCGCAGGCCATCACGACCAGCGCTGCGCTGGTGCCCATGGCGGCGGAGACGTTGCCGGTCAGCAGGTTCATCGTGCTGGCACTGGGCAGACCGCCATCCCGCAGAGTGGCGTTCATGCCCTCGACGAGAGTGGTGTTCACGCTGCCGAACAACGGCAGCTGCGTGCCGGGAATGGGGTACGAAAAGACGTCCTGCGGCCACGAGATACCGGCCACGACGACGCCGACGGCGGCGGGATGGAACGGATAGTGGCCCTCGCCGCCGAACGCCTCCTTGACGAGCACGGCGACGATGACGGCGGAAATGACGATGGGATACGAGATGCTGGCAGGCATCAGCAGCGCGATGAGCGCGGCAAAGCACTCACTGGACGGCTCATGGGATTGGTAGCCCGTGCCGTGCAGCGGGGCCAGGGCACAGTCGCACAGGTAGGCGGTCAGCAGTGCGGCCAGCAGCAAAAGCACCGGGCGCGCACCGTAGTAATACCACGACATGCCGATCAGCGGGACTGTGCACCACAGCAGGTCACTGTAGTAGCTGTAGTTCGCGCTGCGTTCAACTTTTTTACGATTGGGCATAGGGAAATAGCTCCTTTACTTGCTGTGCAGGACGTTTACCACAGCGGCAGGATCCATGGCATGGAACAGCGCGCTTCCGGCCACGAGCCAGTCGACCCCGGCAGCGATGCACAGGGGGCCGGTCTCGGTGTTGATGCCGCCGTCCACCTCGATCAGGGTATCACAGCCGCGGCGGGTGCGCTCGGCACAGATGGCGGCAATGCGCGTGGGGGTGGTGGGGATGAACTTCTGCCCGCCGAAACCGGGCTCCACGCTCATGACCAGGATCAGATCGACAACGCCCAGATACGGGAAAACAGCTTCCACCGGCGTGCCGGGGCGGATGCTGATGCCGACCTGGCAGCCCGCAGCGCGGATAGCGGCGATGACCTCCTCTGCCGTGTCCGGCACAGCTTCGAGGTGGAAGGTGATGAGGCTGGCCCCTGCCCTGGCAAAGTCGGCGGCGTAGCGGGCCGGGTCACTGATCATCAGGTGGACGTCGTAGTAGACGTCGGGCATAGCGGCATGCAGACATTTCAGCACCGGCGCGCCGTAGCTGATATTGGGTACAAAGTGCCCGTCCATCACGTCAAAGTGCATCAGGTCGACACCGGCCTCCAACAGGCGGGTGCAGTCATGCTTCAGGTTGGCAAAATCAGCCGACAGGATCGATGCGGCAATTTTCGTCATAATGTATATACTCCCTTGATAGTCCCTCTTTGTTGTACGTAGTATGTGCAGTGTGCACATATAAAACTATTATAGCCCATTGCGCCCCAAAAAGCAAGAAGCCCGCAGACCGGGTGTCCCGGTTTGCGGGCTGGGGCAAAAAGGCTTCCCCTGTGGGGGAAGCTGTCACCGCAGGTGACTGATGAGGGGAGAGCTTACGGAGAAAGCCCGTAAACGGGCGGCTGCCGCAGGCCTGCCCCCGGCCTCGGGCGGGGCCTCGGCCACCTTCCCCCGAGGGGGAAGGCTTATTTCTTTTCACTGTGCCAATGATGCACGGTCTGCAGCTGGAACTCAAAGTCGCGGGCATCCTTGGCAAGCTGGCTCGAGAGGATGATGCCCGAGATAAACAGCAGCAGCGCCGCCACTAACACAAAGCAGCAGACGATCAAAGTCGGGAAGCGCGGCACAAGGCCGGTCCGGAAATACTCGCCCAGCACCGGGATCATAAAGCCGATGCCGAACACGGCCAGGATCGCGGCCAGAATGCCGAAAAAGCTGAACGGGCGGTAGTTCTTGAACAGCCGCGCAATCGTACCCAATACTTTAAAGCCGTCGGAGTAGGTGTTCAGCTTGCTCTCCGACCCTTCCGGACGGTCACGGTAGTCAATGACAACGTTCTCGACCTGCATGTTGCGCTGCAGGGCGTGGATCGTCATCTCGGTCTCGATCTCAAACCCGCGGGACAGCACGGGATAGGTCTTGACGAACTGGTAGCTGAACGCGCGGTAGCCGGTCATAATGTCCTTGATCTTGCCGCCAAACAGATGATTTGTGCAGAACCGCACCAGATCGTTGCCGAAGTTGTGGAACGGGCGCTTGTTCTGGGTGTAGTAGGTGCTGGACAGGCGGTCACCGACGACCATGTCGGCCTGGCGCCCGGTCACGGCAGCGACCATCTCGGGCGCGGCCTCCGCGGGGTAGGTGTCGTCGCCGTCCACAAGAATGTACGCCTCTGCGTCGATCTCGCGGAACATGCGGCGCATGACATTGCCCTTGCCCTGCTGGTACTCGTGGCGGACAACGGCTCCGGCTCCGGCGGCCAGCTCGGCCGTGCCGTCGGTGGAATTGTTGTCGTAGACGTAGACGGTGGCGTCGGGCAGGACGCGGCGGAAATCCGAGACGACCTTCTCGACAGTCTTGGATTCGTTGTAGCAGGGGATCAGAACGGCGATTTTATCCATAATAACAGGACCTCCGGGCGGATTTTACATCCAGAATTGAACAAGGCGGCTGACGGTGTAGTAAAGGGAAGGATTCATGCCCTGCAGCCAGGGCTCCATGGCAAAGAGCGTGCAGAAGCGGTAGACGGCGGTATATGCCACAGCGGCGGCCATGACGGTGCGCAGCACGGGCAGTGCCGCGGCGGCGGTGCCCTCCCCCAGAGCTGCGCGGCGGGAGAGTGCGCCCTCGGCGCAGAACCAGCACAGCGCCGCACCAAGCAGCAGCACGGGGCTGTAATCCATTAGATAACGGTAGAGCACCCCGGCCATCTCGCAGTCAACGACGGTCATGACGACCATGGCGGCCAGGCTGCCGTAGACCACACAGGCGGTGACACGGCGGCGGTGCAGACAGTGGCGGAACGCGGGAAGCAGCGGCAGCGCCAGCACCCACAGGTACGGCGTGGCGGCCAGAATGCCGCCCGTGAACTTCTCGCTGATCGTGCGGATGACGGCGTTCGTCTGGACGTCGGTCTCCCGCAGGAACGGGAAAACACCCTGCCAGCTGGGCAGCTCGAACAGACTCGTGAACACAGCCGGGCCGATGCGCACGGCGTTGAAGCCGCGCTGGGTCATATCGTTGCCGGTCAGGTTGTAGTTGGCGCCAAAGTCAAAGGGCGAGCCGAACCGCGCAGCGTTGTACCACATGAGCCCGGCAGCGACCAGCGCCACCGGCAGCAGGAACGCGGCGGCCTCCCCTGCCCCGGCGCGGCTGCGCAACCGCTTCTGCCCGATGTACCGCGGCCAGAAGATGGGCACGGCCAAAAACGCAAACAGCTCCATCTGGGGGCGGCACCCGGCGACGAGCGCCACGCAGAGGCTGCCGAAGACGAACTTGACGACCAGCGCACCGCGCTTTTCCACCGGCGTGCTGGCGGCGGAGAGCCAGAGCCAAAGCCCCAGCATCAGCAGCGCCGCACCGCAGAGGATGGCATATTCATAAATGTAGGGGCGCAGCAACAGATAGAAGAACTGACTGCCCAGCGCTACGGCGGCCACGGCCAGCAGGTACGCTGCGGTGGACGCCTGCGGGAACCACCGGCGCACGGCCTGCCCGACGACGCCGAAGCAGGCGGCGAGGAAGATCAGCCCCAGCAGGACCATGCAGGGCGCATAGGCCAGGTTCTGGATGCCGGTCAGTGCCTCAAACGGCAGCTGGAACAAAAGACACGGTACAATGCCAAAATAGACGTAGTAGCGCCCATTGTAAAAGGCGTGGTCCCAGTGGATGTCGTTGATTTGCGCGGCGTCGCGCGCCCCGGCATCGTAGGGGTTGTCCAGCGCCAGCAGCTCGGCGGGCGGGTCGGCCTCCAGGTCAAGGCGCCCGTTCAGCAGGCTGTGCGCCAGCGCGCCGTACTGCTGGTAGACGAAGCTGACCGTGCTCTCCCCGTCCCAGAACGCGGTGTTGTAATCTTTTGTGGCAAGGCCGGTGTTGCTCGGCTCCCAGAACGGGATGACCACGACGAAGGCAGCCAGCACAAGGCCCAGCACGGCGGCTGCGGCGCGGTCACAGACGTTGCCCGCCAGCCAGCGGCGGTGCCACAGCCCGCTGGCCGGGCGCAGGCCGTAGACGGCCAGCAGCGCCAGAAATATCGCGCAGAAGCGCAAAATCGAGAAATCCAGCGCGCGCGGCGCGTTGGCCGTGATGCCGCGGAAGGTCAGCGCCACCGGGAACTGCGCGTAGGTTGAGCTGTACCCGGCAGCGGTCAGCGTCAGCATCCCGACAGAGCCGGTCAGGTCCAGGCTGATGACCTGGGTGCGCGGGGCCTGCAGCCCCACCTGCCAGTTGCCGAAGCGGGTCAGCTCGGTGTTGGCGGCGTCGGTGCCCTCAATGGTGAAGATCACGGCGCTGTCGGCGTGGAGCGGCTCGGTGTCGTCGCTGACCAGACCGTCAAACCGCAGGTTGTAGATGGGCTGGTCAATGTCGAGGAACCGCAGATAGGTGCGGCCCTCGTCGAGCGAGATCGTGCCGACGCCGCGCCCGACGTTGATGTTGTCGTCAAGGTAATCGACGAGCTGAAACGGCGTGTAGCTGTGGGTGTTGAAGTAGGCCACATTGCCGACGAACACCTCCAGCCCCAGCGCCGTGACGGCCAGCAGCGGGACGACGGCCTTTAACCCTTTGCGCCCGAGGCTGCGCAGCCCGGCGGTGACAAGCCCCGCCCAGTCGGTCATGGCGGTGAGGGCGACGAGCCGGAACGCATGGAAGCCGACGGTCAGCCCGGGGCGGTGGTAGGCGCACAGAGCAAACACCCAGACGGCCAGCCAGAGCCCGGCGGCCCAGGCAGCGTCGCGGCGGGAAACCCTGCGGCGGGATACTACCGCAGGAACCGCACCGAAGATGCCGGAGACGAGCACGGTGAGGAGCAGGGTGATTATAATAAACATAAGAATAATGCTCCTCCTTTTGTGGGATAGGTGATGTGGCAGCGGGAAATGGCCAGAGCCCTTCCGGTCATCGCTGGCGCTCGACCACCTCCCCTGAAAGGGAAGGCTTTTTTCGGGCGTACGCCCGTGAAAGGCGCCCCACAGGGTGGGGAGCTGGCCGAGCTTGCGAGGCCTGAGGGGTTCAGCCTCCTTACCATAGCCACTGCGTCATCTTTTTAGAAAAGGAGTCCACCATGGCCCAATCCAAGGAAATGATTTCCCGTGCCCGTCAGCTCCGCCATGACATGACCAAAGAAGAACGGCATCTGTGGTACGATTTTCTGCGCGTTTATGTCCCACGGTTCACACGCCAAAAAATCGTAGAGCCCTACATTCTGGACTTTTATTGCTGTGCCGCTGGATTAGCTGTTGAATTGGACGGCGGCCAGCACTATGAGGATGCGGGCAAGGCCTACGACGAACGCCGCACCGCCTATTTGCAGCAGCAGGGGATACAGGTGCTGCGATTTTCCAATTTAGATATAATACGGAATTTTGATGGGGTGTGCTTTGAGATTGACGCAATCGTCAGGGAACTGCTTGCCCGGAAAAGCGGTGCTCCCGCAAGCTCGCAAACCCTTCAGGCCTTGCTTACGCGCGGCCAGCTCCCCTGATGGGGAGCCTTTTTTCGGGCTTCGCCCGCACCCAATAAAACCCCGCCCCGCCTGTCAAAATCAACAGGCGGGGCGGGG
>OMCE01001182.1_pt1 | contig 10861 bp, 10 predicted proteins | sample 1644981 | NCBI WGS metagenome assembly OMCE01 (sample SAMEA103958151, study PRJEB25191) | human gut metagenome | reverse complement strand
TCGGAAGTTCGTTTTTATTTATCCTTTTTATATCGTTTTCATGCTCAATCTTTTCCAGCACCATGTATCTTTACTCCTTTGGTTTCTGAAGTTCTTATTTCTTCCTATGAATCAGATATTCCACCAGATGAATCAGGAATTCATTTTTTACCACCAGTGATTCTAATAAATTCACTGCATGTTTTGAATATCGTTTCACATCTTCCTGTGCTTTTTTCAATCCCTCATATGTAACATAAGTTGCCTTTTCGTTTTTGGCATCACTGCCAACCGGTTTTCCAAGCACTTCCTGATTACCTGTAACATCTAAAATATCATCCTGAATCTGGAATGCCAGACCAATCTCTGATGCCGCCTCTTCGATAATCTTCTGCTCGCTTTTCGTGGCTCCTGCAAGAATTGCACCGATTAACATAGATGCTTCAATCAAAGCACTGGTCTTTAATTTATAAATAAAATCTAACTGGTCTCTGGTGACAGACTGTGTTTGATCCGTTTCAACATCTACGGTCTGTCCCCCTACCATGCCATAAATTCCAGCTTTCTGTGATAATACAAGCAATGCCTTTGCCACATTAGGCGTCTGTTCCGTCTGTAATGCTGTCAATGCTGTCTCATAGGCAAAATTCAAAAGACCATCCCCGGCAAGAATTGCCATGGCTTCTCCATAGACAATATGCGTTGTCTTTCGTCCCCGTCGGTATTCATCATTATCCATTGCCGGCAGATCATCATGAATTAAAGAATAAGTATGAATCATCTCAATGGCTGCCATGAATGGTTCAATTACCTCTGATTTTCCGCCAAACATGCGGTAAGTCTCTAACATCAGCATAGGTCTTAACCGCTTTCCTCCTGCAAGGAAACTATAATTCATGGCTTCAATTACCTGCTTCTGATAGCCTTCTTCCTCCGGAAGATATTTTTTTATAATATTTTCAATCTGTTCTGTCCGCTTTGTAAGCTCTGCTGTCATATCCATTAAAATTCCTCCAGCATTCCCTGTTCATTCAGCACTAACATTTTCTTTTCAATCGAATCTATCCTCTCACTGCAGTGTTTCAGCTTCTTCATGCCCTGCTCATAACAGACAAAGGATTCATCCAGAGAAATGTCTTCCTCCATATGTGCAATCAACTGCTCCACTTCTGCAAATAAATCCTCTAAATTCTCATTTTCTTTTTTTCCCATTATATTATCTGTCTCATTTTCATTGATTGTATGATCTGTCATCTTCCGATTTCCTCCTGGCATATGATTTCTTCTACTCTTGCCTTAACAGTTCCGTCTTTTACACTGATCTGCAATTGTTCTCCTTTCGAAACCTGTGAAACACTTTTTAAACCATTCTGCCGGCTGTCAGAAACATATGCATATCCCTGTCCCAATCGTTTCAATGGCGAAATATCATCGAAATGCTGAGCTAACATCCGAAGTCGTGCCTTATTCTTATCTAACTGCTGTGTCATGCCATGCTCTAAGCGAAGCTGCAATTCCTCCAGATACTGTTTTTGACTGTTCAGACGATATACAGGACTCTGTTGCATTAATCTTGCCTTCAGTGTCTCCATGCGTCCCTGTATCACAGCAATTTTACTCTTCATGCTGCGCATCAGATGTACCCGGTCAGTCCGTATCCGCTGTAACATCTGATTCCTGTCATATACCGCAAGTTCTGCTGCTGCAGACGGAGTCGGTGCCCGCAAGTCTGCCACATAATCCGCAATGGTGTAATCCACTTCATGTCCCACTGCAGAAATAACCGGTGTTTCACATTCAAAAATTGCCCTTGCAACAATTTCTTCGTTGAATGCCCATAAATCCTCTATGGAGCCACCACCACGCCCCACAATGATAATGTCCAAATGCATGGCATCCAATGCATGAATCCCATTTACAATGCTTTCTTTGGCACCCTCACCCTGTACCAGTGCCGGATATAGAATAAGCTGCACATAAGGATTTCTTCGTGCAGCAATATTACGGATATCCTGTATTGCAGCCCCGGTAGGTGCTGTAACAATTCCAATACGTCCGGCATACTGCGGAATCGGTTTTTTATACTCCTCCGCAAACATGCCCATTTCCTCAAGTTCCTGTTTCAATTGAAGAAATCTGGCATATAAATCCCCTGCACCGGCAAGTGTAATTTCTTTTGCATATATCTGATATCTGCCGTCCCGTTCAAATACTTCAATAGAACCTGTTACCTCGACTTTGTCGCCATCCTTCATACGAAAGGATAACCCACCCCGGTTACCGGCAAACATAATTGCACTGATGGCACTGTTATTTTCCTTTAAAGTAAAATAAATATGACCGGAGGAATGATATTTACAATTCGATACCTCACCCTTCACACATACCTGATGCAGGACAAAATCCTGGGCAAACATATTCCTGATGTATCGGTTAATCTGGGTTACCCCATATACTTTCTTCATCATGCGATTTTTGCCAATATTCCGTTGATAAATGCCGGTGAATCATCTGTTCCATATTTTTTTGCCAGTTCTACTGCTTCATTGATGGCTACTCCGGTTGGAATATCCTCTTCATATTTTATCTCATATACAGCAAGACGAATCAGGGTCAGATCAACTTTGCCCATACGGGTTGTTTTCCAGCCTTTGGATGATTCATTGATAATCTTATCGATTTCCTCTAAAACAGCAATAATCTTATTAAATTTATCTTCAATATAGCGCTCATCCGGCTTCTCAATCGGTTCATTCTCTTCGATAAACAGATTCATCTGCTCTTCGTATTCCTTCTCACTATAAAATTCCACACGGAATAACATTTTAAATATCTGTTCTCTGATTTTTCTCCTGCTCATGTTGTATCCTTTCAATATTGGTCTTCCATGTAACTATAAAAAAGAATGCTTTAACAGCATTCTTTATTATACTACATCTGCGGTTATCACAAAAGTATTATTTCGTATTTTTCATGTCAACCGTAGCAATTCTGACATTAACAATTGCTACGGATAATCCTGTCATAGTCTCAATTGCAGATTTTACTTTCTCCTGTACTTTCTCAGATACTTCTGGAATAGAATAGCCATAAGAAATATTTAAAGCTACTTCTACGCTGACTGTTTTCTCTGCCACTTCTACCTTAACACCCTTAGATAAATTCTTCATTCCAAGTTTGCTCACCAGTTCATTGGTAATATTACCAGCCATGGATGCAACTCCTTCTACTTCTGTTGCTGCAAGTCCTGCAATAATAGCAACGACCTCATCTGCCACATGTACTTCCCCAAGGTTATCTTCTTTTATTTTAACAACTTTTCTATTATCTGCCATCGTTTTGCCTCCTACAAAAATATTATGTGGTTATTATATCAGATAATTCATTTTTTGAAAACCTTTCCGCATAATATTGTGCATTTTCCCTGCGTAAAAGTTCTAAGAAATCTCTGTCCGGAATCGGCTTGGAATAAAAATATCCCTGCAGATAATCACAGTGCTGTTCTGTCAGATAATCTACATATTCCTGGTTTTCTACTCCTTCTACCACAATCTCAAGCCCAAGTTCTTTAATCATGCGGATAGTATTACGCAATGCAATCATTGCCTTTTCATTTTTAAATGCTTCCCACAGAATGGTTTTATCAATTTTTACGATACGGAATGGAAACCGGAACAGATAATCCGTATTGGAATATCCCGAGCCATAATCATCCAAAGAAAACTCAATGCCCTGCTTATGCAGTATCTTGATATTGTTTTCCAACATATCACTATGGGCTGCCGCTGTCTCAGTAATCTCAAGATTGATCTGGGCTGGTGCTACATGATACTTCTTCATTATTTCCGTCAACCTCTCGGCAAGATTTTCCTGCATACACTGCACCACAGACAGATTTATTTCTATATACTGTAAGCCATAGTCTGTAAGCTGCTTTTCCTGGATAAAACGACAGACTGTCTCAAATACAAATTCTCCAATCTGCATAATCATTCCGCTCTTTTCTGCAATTGGAATAAATTCTTCCGGAGAAATGTAGCCCATACTCTGATCTTTCAGCCGGATCAGTGCTTCCGCAGATACGATTCTGTTTTCTGTCACCGAATAAATCGGCTGGTAAAAGACTTCGAAACCTTTATGGTCTACTGCATCATTCAAAAGTTTCCGGATACGAAGTTCCCTCTTTGGCCGGCCAATATCCATCTCAGCAGTCTTTAATACTACATTTCCATTTTCAGATGATAATGAACGCATATACTGGATATAGTCAATTAATCCATTCAGATTATTCGCATCACGCGGACACACAATACTGCTGATATGAATCCGGAATTTTGTCTCTACACTGCCGGAATGCCATGGCTGTTCAAACCGGTCCAGAATCTGCCGGATCAGTAAGGAAGAATCAATATCCTTCTTCTTCCGGTCTAACTCCAGCACATATACGCTCTGTGAAAACTGGTAAATACGGGAATTGTCGATAAGCTTACGAAAAAATGCCGCCATTTCCTTCAGGAATTCATTGACGGAATCATTTCCCAACGTCTGCCGCATCACCTTTAAATTATGCACTTTAATGACAAGCATCGGAAAACGCTCACTTCCTAACAGGCGTTCCTCTGACTCTTTTAAAAATGCCCTCCGGTTCATAATTTCAAGCTCCGGCACCGTATATTCCTGTGGTCTTTCCGAAGAAATCAGATATAAAAGTACGCACATTGCCATTCCAAAAAACTGAAACCGGAAACCCGGAAATGCAATATGAAGCACCAGTGTAAACACACTTACAACTGCAAATACAGTCGTAGAGAATAATAATTCAAAGCTGAGCCGTTTTCGGAAACGAACCAGAAACACTTCCCCCATCAGATAAAAATAAATCATACATAGGTAGAATAACATAATTCCATTCTGTCTCTGATAGCTGCCATCCGTTCCCACTTTAAAAAGATATGGTATAAATAACTGTACTACCAGCAATGCGATTACAATCCAGGCCGGTACAAACAACCATCCCTTTTCCTTCCGGATAAAGCGTTCCACTCTTCCTGTCAGGCACAGAATATACAAAAGATATGCTGCCGCTGCCACAACCTGTCCTAAAATACAGATATAGAGCAGGACTGTAGTTCCTGTTTTTCCGAAAGTAATTTCCTCCCAGAACAGTAAAAAGTCGCTGGTAGACACGACAAGCAGAGCATACAACATTACGCGGTATACCCTGCTTTGAAAATTGTCACTGTATTTTCTTAAATGATACGCAACTAATGCAGTCAGAAGAACAAATGCAGCCGCAATATCGTAGTATACTAAATGCTCCATTCTTATTCCTCACACTCTGCATAAATATTATCTGAAAGATATTTTACATCACTGAACGGTTCCTGCTCTGTTGTTTCTTCTGCGATTCCTGCCGCCTTTATCTTCGTCAGTTTGTCGATATAAAAATCCACAGCCTTCTTTGACTCTTCGAAAGTATATAACGCTGCCGGGGAATTCCATTCCCTGATATAAACCTTGTTGTAGTCAATATAAGCAATCATGGCAAAATCGCCGTCTTCCGGGTTTAGAAATGTCTTCTGCATGGATGCATGCATATCACAGCCACGGATGATTTTATCCTCTTTGTTTTTCTTCTGCCCGGTTACAGCTTTTGCAGACTTCTCTCCGGATTCCGTTTTATTTCCGGATGTCTTCTTTTTCTTCTGGTCTTCTTCCACCATCCGGTCTATGGCATCTGCTGCACGATTCATTGCTTCGAAAATATCAAGTTGTCCCTCTACACCTTTTTTCTCCGTTTTCATTGTGCCCCCTGTATTTTCTTAAGCCTTTTTTCAAAAAGAAATCTGCTTATTTTCCCACAATTTTTCTGGTATTGATATAATCATATGGTGTCTGCTGATACACATAATAATTCAGCCAGTTTGCATATAACATATTACCGTGTGAACGCCACTGCAGTAATGGTTTTGCATTGATATCATTGTCCGGATAATAATTCTCCGGCATGGCAATATCCATCCCTTTCTGCAGATCACGCTTATATTCCTCATCCAATGTATAACGGTCATATTCCGGATGTCCCATCACAAAAATTTTGCGTCCCTCATTGGCAATTGCCAGAAATACACCTGCTTTTTCTGATTCTGCGAGAATGGTAATATCCTTTACTTTCTCAATATCCTCTTTACGGATTCCGGAATGTCTCGAATGCGGCGCCATAAAGCGGTCATCAAATCCCCTTACCAGTGGTACTTTGCGGTTCTTTACCTGATGTTCGAAAATTCCAAACATTTTCTCATCCAGCATATATTTTGGGATACCATAGTGATAATAGAGGGCAGCCTGTGCGCCCCAGCATAAATGCAGGGTTGATGTTACGTGGGTCTTAGACCACTCCATAATATCACAGACTTCCTTCCAGTAATCCACCTCTTCGTATTCCATGGTTTCTACCGGTGCACCGGTTATAATCAGTCCGTCCAGATTCTCATCCCAGATTTCATCCATTGTCTGATAAAAATGATTCAGATGACTCATGGATGTATTCTTTGATTCATGGGATGATACCGTTAAAAAGGTAACATCAACCTGTAATGGTGTATTTGCAAGTGAACGCAGCAACTGCAGTTCCGTTTCTTCTTTTAATGGCATCAGATTCAGTATTCCAATCCGGATTGGGCGGATATCCTGATGTTCTGCTCTTCCCTCATCCATAACAAACACATTTTCCCGTTCCAGAATCTCTCTGGACGGTAAATCGCTCATTATCTTAATCGGCATATTATCTAACCTCTTTTCATCATATACACATATCTCATTTCATAATACCTTAATTTTACGAATACTTCAATATGCAATTCACTTTCCGAAACGTTCCACAAACATATCTTCAGAAATAATCGGAATGCCAAGACTCTTTGCTTTCTGATTCTTTGATGATGTGGATTCAATATCATTATTCACAAGATAATCTGTCTTCTTAGAAACACTGCCGGTAACAGAGCCGTTCTGGCTCTCCACATACTCTTTAAATTCGGTACGGTTTTTAAACTGATGGACATCACCGGTAATGACAAAGGTAAGTCCTTCACAGGTTCCTCCCTCTGTCACCTTCGGCTCTACTTCCGCAATGTTTAATATTTCTTCTAATGCAGCTACCGTATGACGGTTTTGATTCTGTCTGTACCAGTCCAGCATGGAAGTCGAACGCTCCGGTCCGATTCCGTCAATATCCTCAAATCCTTCCCCTGCATGCAGTTTCTGAAAGAAACCTCCTGTGCCAAGGGCAGCAATCATTTTCTTTCCTGCATCGGTGCCAATCTGCGGAATGCATAGTGCATAAATAAAATGTACCGGATCAACATTTTTGCTCTTTTCAATTGCCTGCAGCATATTGTTACAGGATTTCTCGCCAAATCCGTCTAAAGAGCGGATTTCATCCGCATGATTTTTAAGTGTATAAATATCTTCAAAATAATGGATATATCCTAAGTTCATAAACTTTAGCATGGTCTGTATGGACAATCCGTCAATGTCCATGCCGGGCTTGCTGACAAAGCGGCTGAATTTTTTTACATGCTTTGCGGTACAGTCCGGATTCGTACAATGTAAAGTCTTTGTTCCGCTGTGTTCACTGATTCTGATTTCCGTTCTGGCATGGCATACCGGACAGAATTCCGGAATCGTAAAAGTTCCTTCCTTTTTCTTTACGCCGATACATTTTGGAATAATCTTATTTGCTTTAATAATATCAAGTGTTGTCTTCCCATCTTCTCCGATTCCAAGACGTTCCATTTCACTGATATTACAAAGGGAGGCGCGGCTTACGGTGGTTCCCTCCAGTGCAACCGGCTCAAATACTGCTACCGGCGAAATGGTAGATACCGCGCACGACCACTCGATATAATCCAGTTTTGTCTCCACCGATTCATCCTGCCATTTAAAAGCAAAGCCCGCTCTCGTCGCATGATGTCCGGTCACACTGCCGGATGCCGCATAATCCGTATCATCATAGCAGATGACCAGTCCGTCTACCGGCACATCCATCTGTCCGCTTTCTACTTTCTTCGTCCACCGCTCAATCGCCTCCGGAAGTCTGCCGGCATCCGTTGCTTCCCTGTCCACAACATTAAATCCCTGTTCTTCCAAAAACTGCATACGCGCTCCCCAGGAACGCATCTCTTCATCCAGATGTACCAGTGTAAATGCATGAAACTTAACATGACGGTTCTTTACTTCTTCTGGATCATCCAGATTCAGTGTTCCGGATGCAAGGTTTCTTGGATTGGCATATTTTTCGTCATCATCCTCGATCATATCATTGATCAAGGCAAAATCCGTATAAGAGATTGCAGCCTCTCCGCGAACGACCAGATGTCCCTTATATTTTATCTTCTGCGGAAATCCGCTGATTGCGCCTTTCAAAAAGGTGATGTTTGTTCCAATCGTACCATTTCCACGGGTCAGAATCTTTGTAAGTTTTCCCCCGTCATAGGTCAGCACAAGTGTCAGACCATCCAGCTTCCAGGAAAGCCAGATTGGCCGTTTTCCTGCCCAGTCCTGTAATTCTGAAATCTGCTTGGTCTTTGCAAGCGAAAGTGCCGGATACTCATGTGCTTCCTTTTCACCACTTCCATCTTCTTCAAAACCTGCATTCTGTGTCGGGCTCTCTGCCATAATATATCCGGTTTCCTTCTCTAAGGTAACCAGTTCGTCAAACATCGCATCCCACTCATAGTTGGACATAATCTCATCCTGTCCGTTATAATATGCAGCTGATGCCTTATTTAATTGTTCAACCAGTTGTTCAATCCGTTGCTTTTTTGCTTCCATGTGTTCTCTCTCGATCTATATTTTTGTTCACGACTGTGAATGTACCATGAAGACGATTCTGTGAACGTTTCGTCGTATTTGCATTCTTCCGGTTTGTTTCCTTTCTCGGATCTGAATTTGTGCACATTCGCTCATTCTGCGGTTGCTTCTTTCCCGGACGGACAGGCGCATTGCTCGAAGGTGCAATGAGCTCCAGAAGACGCTTGTACTCCTGTGATGTCACATCCCGATATTTGCCCGGTTCCAGATCTCCCAGTTCAATATTCATAATGCGCACACGTACCAGTTTTTGCACACGATAACCAAAATATTCACACATACGACGTATCTGCCGATTCAGTCCCTGTGTTAAAACAATGCTAAACTGCTTTTTACCAGTGCGTTCCACCCTGCATTTGCGTGTTGTGGTATTCAGTTCTACAAGCGGTACCCCATTGGCCATTCCGTGCAAAAAGGAATCCGTAACCGGTCGGTTCACGGTCACAATATATTCTTTTTCATGCATATTTCCGGAACGCATCATTTTGTTGACAATGTCCCCATTGTTTGTCAAAAGCAATAATCCCTCGGAATCCTTATCCAGTCTTCCTACCGGATAAATGCGTTTGGGATAATTAAGATAATCAATGACGTTATTCTTCTCTCTCTTTTCTGCTGTACAGACGATTCCTGCCGGTTTGTTCAGTGCAATCAGAATCATTTCCTCCTCTTTTTTTACCGGAACTCCCTGAAAGCACACCTGCTGTCCCTCTGACACGCGATCTCCCATCTGCGCAATTTTCCCATCAATTGTAACATTTCCTGCTTCGATCTGACGGTCTGCTTCTCTTCTGGAGCATACCCCCGCCTCACTCAGAAATTTATTTATTCTGACTTCCACTTATTTTCCCTCACGTGTAAAAAACGCGGAGACTTCCCAGCCTCCGCTCATTTTTCTTTTCAGCTTTATTTCACCTTTTTCAGCAGATTACTCTTGATATATCCTGTCTTACCCTGGAATTTTACTTTTGTCCAATCTCCACTGGTTCCTAGTTTTTTCAGTTTCACACCAATATCGACTTTTCCAAGAAGTTCTGCATCTGCGCTTGCTTTGGCACGTACATTACAGATATCTTTTGTCTTGACCATCCCGGTGTCAGAGCTGTCACTTGATTTTGATGAAACCTTCTTTAAGAACTCTGTCTTAATGTATCCGGTCTGTCCCTGGAACTTAACCTTTGTCCAGTCACCTTCCGTACCAATCTTCTTTAATTTCACGCCCTTATTAACAGTTCCGATCATCTCAGAATCTGTGCTTGCCTTAGCGCGTACACGACAGATATCTTTTGTCTTAACCGTACCGGACTCCTTCTTGGTGTCTTTCTTACTGTCATCTGACTTATTGTCGTCAGCCTTTGTATCATCTTTCTTTGTATCATCCTTGGATTCCGTATTATCTTTTGAATCCTTTTTTGAATCATCCTTAGACTCTGTGGTCTCTGTCTTCTGAGTTTCTTCCGTTGTTGCCGGAGTCACATCCGTTGCGTCCTCTGTATCCTGTGTTGCTGCAACAGAATCTCTCCATTTTGTCATGGCACTGCGCAATGTGCCACCTACCATATTAGCAAGTTTTTCATCGCTGGCAACTGCCTCATCGTATTTTGCCTGTACCTGCTGCTGTAAAGCAACTACATCATCACTCTTTTCATAATTTAAAATCAAAGAATAAAGATTTGCATCAAGATCCTCATCAAGGAAATTGAAGTTATAGGAAGAATATACATTATTGATATATAAGTTTCCTTTTCCGTCTCTCTCTACATAGAAGAAATCCATTCCCGGAGCTGCAGTATCAATCTCGTAGAATTTCAAATCATAGCATGCTGAAACCAGATAAGAATCATCGGTCACTCCCGGCATAGAATAGCATACGATATTATCAAAACTCTCATAGTAATCCGAAAATGTTCCGATATAACTCTTTTCATTATCGCTCAATGGCTGTGCCAATGGCTCAAGAGATTCAATATCTCCAGCTGCATAAGCAGTATAATAATTCTTAATAAGT
>OMCE01001180.1_pt1 | contig 10891 bp, 14 predicted proteins | sample 1644981 | NCBI WGS metagenome assembly OMCE01 (sample SAMEA103958151, study PRJEB25191) | human gut metagenome | reverse complement strand
TTCTTACTTTGTATAGGTGTTGAAGGCAGAAACCGCCTCGTCGGCGTACTCGCTCACCACAAAGAGAACATAGTTGCCGTTGGTCACAATGCGGGCATCCTTGGCCAGTGCGACCTTGTCGGCAAACTCGGCGTACAGGTCATTGGCGGACAGGCTCTCCTTGTAGGCTTCCAGCTCTGCCTTGACGGCATCGACCTTGCCGTCCTTGGCCTGGGCAACAAAGACGAGACCGCAGTCCGCCTGGTCGTTCGTGACATCGCCCTTGTAGCCGACGAGGTTGTCCATCGTCAGCATCAGCTCATTCTCCACGGAGAAGTCATCCAGCGCACGAGGGTTGGCGATGGGGTTCACAGCCTCGATGGCGGCAACAGCGGCATCAAGGTTTGCGGTGTTGGCTTCATCGCTCACGGCGATGTCGGTCTCGCCGTCCGCGCCGCCGATGATGGTTTCTGCAGAGGAGGCTGCCTCGGAAGATGCGGCAGCGGAAGTGCTCTCGCTGGCGGCGGGGGCAGAGTCTGCGGAGGAGCCGCAGGCGGCCAGCAGCATGGCGCAGCACAGAATAACGGGGATCAGTTTTTTCATAGGTCAGGTTCTCCTTTTATTATAACACTGTGGTTATTTCCTTCACGTATGGGCATAGCTTGCCCTATACTTTTATAAGGATACACTATTTTCCTGTTTTTTTCAAGGCGTTTCTGGCAAAACCTGCCGCGATACCGGCACAGAATATGTAAATTTTTTATGCCTTGACAATCCCTCCGCGGCAGGGTATAGTCAAAGAAAATTGTAATTTGCGGGGGGCAGTCAAAAAGCCCGGGAGACAGCCTGGACCGGGATGCTGTTTGCCTTAGCCATCGCGCTGTCCTATCTGGAATCGCTCGTGTCGCCGCTGCTGGGGCTGATGCCGGCTATTAAATTAGGATTGTCCAACATCGTCGTCATGTACGCGCTGCTGTTTCTGCGCACCCGCACGGCGCTGCTGCTGGTTGTGTTAAAGGCGCTGTTCGCCTTTCTGACCCGCGGGGCCACCGCCGGGTTTCTGTCGCTGTGCGGCGGGGCGCTGTCTCTAGCCGTCATGCTTGTGCTGCTGCAGCTGCCGGTCAGCGGGTATATCTTCTGTGCCGGTTCGGCGCTGGCCCACAATCTGGGGCAGCTGGCCGGGGCCGCCGTGCTGCTTTCCAGTGCGATGGCACTGGGCTACGCGCCGGTGCTGCTGGCGGCAGGGCTGATTGTGGGCGGCATCAGCTGCACTTTGTCCCGGGCGCTGTTTGCCGCACTGCCGAAGCGGGCCGGGCGGCAGCGCAGGGGGAGTCCGTTTCAAAAATAAGAATCTTTCTTAAAATTTTTATTTTGCCTATTGACATTTATGCGTACATGCCGTATAATAAAGCCATCGACACAGGAATGTGTCCTAGGAGCAATTACAAAATAACAGGAGGCAATTCTTATGACTAAGTATGTTTGCACCGTTTGTGGTTATATCGCAGAGGGTTCCATCCCCGAGTTCTGCCCGGTCTGCAAGGCCCCGGCATCCAAGTTCATCGAGAAGAAGGACAACACCTACGTCACCGAGCATGTCGTCGGCATCGCCAAGGACGTTCCCGAGGAGATCAAGCAGGGTCTGCGCGAGAACTTCAACGGCGAGTGCAGCGAGGTCGGCATGTATCTGGCCATGAGCCGTGTCGCTGACCGCGAGGGCTATCCCGAGATCGCCGAGGCCTGGAAGCGCTACGCCTTTGAGGAGGCCGAGCATGCCTCCAAGTTTGCCGAGCTGCTGGGCGAGGTTCTGACCGACAGCACCAAGAAGAACCTGCAGATGCGCGTTGACGCCGAGTGCGGTGCCTGCGCCGGCAAGATGGATCTGGCCAAGAAGGCCAAGGAGCTGAACCTCGACGCCATCCACGACACTGTCCATGAGATGGCGAAGGACGAGGCCCGCCATGGCCGCGGTATGCAGGGCCTGCTGGACCGCTACTTCAAATAATCACTGACCAAACCACCCGACGCCCCGGAGCCTGAACGCTCCGGGGCGTTTTTGCATAGGATACGCAGGGGTGGTACTATGCGGCGGTGCAGTGCAAAAGACAGGCGGCAAGCCCGGCGGCGCGGTTTCTGCCTGTTAGCCGTTCTTGTACTGGCTGCGGGGGTGCTGTCCCTGAACCGCTACGTCAACACCGTCGTCAAGCCGACGCTGCACGAACTGGCCGAATACGAGGCCCGCTCTGCCGCCGTGCAGGCCATGAACCGCGCCGTTGCTGCGGAGCTGACGCGCTCCCCGGCGCTGTGCGACGCGCTTTTTACGCAGGGCTCCGGGCTTGTCAGTCTGGACGCCGCAGCCGCCGGGGCCGCGCAGACCCAATTTGTCAGCGCCGTGCAGACCGAGATGGACGCTCTGCCGGAGATCTGCTACGCCGTCCCGTTCGGCAGTCTGACGAACAATTCACTGCTGAGCGGCCTTGGCCCCGGCTGGCTGCTGTCGATCCAGCCCAAGGGGTATGTGCAGGGGGAGATACGCGAGACAACACAGTCGCTTTCCATCAATACCACACGGTACAGCGCGGTTTTGCAGCTGTCCGTCACCGTCAACATGATTTTGGACGGCAGCACGGCAACGCTGACTGTTGCGGCGGACTATCCGCTGGCAAGCCTGCTCGTCTGCGGCGATATTCCGAACGCCTATGCCTCCGATTTGGATTGAATTTGCCCCCGCAGATGTGGTATACTAAGCTGATACCAACAAACGGAGTGTAGCAATATGGAATTAGAGCAGGCCCGCAAACGCGCCGAAGAACTGCGCGTCATCATAGAAAAAAACAACCGCTTATACTACGACCAGGACGCCCCCGAGCTGGAGGATTTCGAGTACGACGCTTTGAACCGTGAGCTCAAGCAGATCGAAGCCGAATACCCCGAGCTGGTCACGGCCAGCTCACCCACGCAGCATGTGGGCGGCACGGCCAGCAGCAAATTCAGCAAGGTGACCCATGCCGTCAAGATGGAGAGCCTGCAGGATGCGTTCTCGTTTGACGAGCTGCGGGAGTTTGACACCCGCGTGCGGGAGGCAGGTATCCGGCCCGAGTACGTCGTCGAGGCCAAAATCGACGGCCTGTCTGTCAGCCTTGAGTACCGCATGGGCCAGCTGGTGCGCGGCTCGACCCGCGGCGACGGTGTCGTCGGCGAGGACGTGACCGAGAACATCATGACCATTAAGGACATTCCGCACGAGCTGCCCGACGCGCCGGACTTTCTCGAGGTGCGCGGCGAGGTATATATGCCGCACTCGGCGTTTTTTAAATTAAAAGAGCAGCAGGAGTTGGAGGACAAAACGCCGTTCAAGAACCCCCGCAACGCGGCGGCCGGCTCACTGCGTCAGAAGGATTCCAAAATCACAGCGGAGCGCGGCCTGTCGATTTTTGTGTTCAATTTGCAGCAGTGCGATGGCCGCACCTTCAGGACCCACCGTGAGACGCTGGACTATATCAAATCACTGGGCTTCCCGGTTTCTCCGCGGTACAGCGTGTTTGAGAATATCGAGGATGCTATTAAAGAAATTGAAGCCATCGGCGAGGCCCGCGGCACGCTGGGATTTGACATTGACGGTGCGGTCATCAAGGTCAACGACCTGGCCGCCCGCCGCACCCTGGGCAGCACGAACAAGTTCCCGCGGTGGGCCATTGCGTTCAAGTATCCGCCCGAGGTCAAGGAAAGCGTCGTGCGCAATATCGAGGTCACCGTTGGCCGCACCGGCGTGCTGACCCCGACGGCTGTGTTCGACCCGATCTTCCTTGCGGGCACCAGCGTTTCCCGCGCGAGCCTGCACAACGGCGATATTATCGCAAACTTAGGCGTCGGCATCGGGGACACCATCAAGGTGCGCAAGGCGGGGGACATCATCCCTGAGGTCATCGGCGTATCGGCCCGTCTGCCGGGCAGCAAGCCCTTTGCCATGCCCACGACCTGCCCGAGCTGCGGCGCACCCGTGGTGCATTTGCAGGACGAAACAGCCCTGCGCTGCGTCAACCCCGAATGCCCTGCGCAGAGCCTGCGCAACCTCATCCACTTTGCGTCCCGCAACGCCATGGCCATTGACGGTCTGGGCGAGGCTGTGGCCGTACAGCTCATCGACAAGGGGCTGGTCTCCACGGTAGCTGACCTGTACCCCCTGACCGAGGAGCAGCTGCTTACGCTGGACAAATTCAAGAAAAAGAGCGCACAGAACCTTTTGAACGCAATTGAAGGCTCGAAGCGCAACAATCTTGATAAGCTGATTTTCGGCCTTGGCATCCGCAACATCGGCGACAAGGCCGCCGCGCTGCTGGGTGAGCATTTCGGCAGCATGGACGCCCTGCGCCAGGCCACTGCCGAGCAGATGTGCGAGATCGACGGCTTCGGCGAAGTCATGGCCCAGAGCGTGCTGGAATTTTTTGCAAAGGACGGCACAACCGACCTGCTGAACCGCCTTGCGCGCGACGGCGTGAACATGCAGTGGACCTGTGAGAAGAAGGGCACCGCGCTGGCCGGTATGACGCTTGTCGTCACGGGCACGCTGCCGACACTCTCCCGTCAGGAGGCCGAGGCGCTCATCACCCAGAACGGCGGCAAGGCGGCTGGCTCGGTCAGCAAAAAGACGAGCTATGTTGTGGCCGGTGAGGCCGCAGGTTCCAAGCTGACAAAGGCGCAGACGCTTGGCATCCCCGTACTGGACGAGACCGGGCTGTATCATCTGATTGAGGATAACGGGCAATAAGGCGCGGGCGGATATGGAATCCGCCCCTACATGCCGTGGTCCGGTCTTTTCTCCGTAGGGGCGCATTCCATATGCGCCCGAAAACAGCACACACCTTTCCACAGGACATCCCACCACGGGATGTCCTCTTTTTTGTTCTACCCCGCGCCGCACTCTCATACACTGGCAGTGTGAGGTGAAGAAACGATGGACGAGTACTACCGCATCCTGGAAAGCCTGCCGCCCGCACTGCGCACACCGCTGGCCAAGCTGGACGCCCACTATGCGCCGCACATTCAGGAGATCCGTCTGCGGCTGGGCCAGCCCGTACAGTTCACGATTTGCGTCAGACTGTGCCCCGCGGCCAAATTTCTGCCCGGAACGGGTCTGCCTGCCTCGCTGGAGACCGACACCCTGCGGGACTGCTTTCTGCAGCTCTGCCGCCACTCGGTCTACGCCTATGAGGACGAGCTGAAGCAGGGGTATTTCACCGTGCAGGGCGGCTGCCGCATCGGGGTAGCGGGCTGCCGCGGGCCGGGCGGCTTTTCCGCCGTAACGTCGCTCAATCTGCGCATTGCGCGCTGGCTGACCTGTCCGCTGCCGCCCGAGCTGGAAGCACTGACCGTTGCCCCCACCGGCGGGCTGCTGCTGGCCGGCCCGCCGGGCAGCGGAAAGACCACCCTGCTGCGCTCTCTTGTGCAAAAGCTCTGCGAAGGGGATGCACTTGTCAGCGTCATTGATGAGCGCGGCGAGCTGATGGCCTGCGAGGCGGGCAGTCTGCCCCGCGCAGCGCAGATTCGGTGCGATGTCTACGCCCGCTGCACCAAGGCCGAGGGCATTGCCATGGCGCTGCGCTGCATGAACCCGCAGGTCATCGTCTGTGATGAGCTGGGCACGCCCGGTGACGCCGAGGCCGTCGCACAGGGGGTTGCCTCCGGCGTTGTATTCTTTGCCACGGTACACTGTGACGACCCGGCGGGACTGCGCAAAAAGCCGGCGCTGGCCGCGCTGCTGGATACCGGTGCTTTTGCAAAGGCCGCGTTCCTGTCCGGGCGCTCCCGTCCCGGTGCGGTGGCGCAGTGGGTGACGCTGTGACGCTGCTTTTGCGGCTGGGCGGCGGCTTTGCCGCCGCTGCCCGCGCCGAGAACAGCCGCCGCCAGCTGCACAGCTTTGCCCGCCTGCTTACATACCTGGCCGAGCTGCTGGACGCACAGGCGCTCACCGGACCGGAGCTATTACGCCGCGCAGCGCAGGACCCGGCGTTTGCCGTTTTTTGTCCCGCACCGGGGGAGAGCCTGTCCGCGCTGACACCGCCTGCCTGTATGCCGGACGCACTGCGGCAGGAGGTGCAGTCGAGCCTTTCCGCTGCCGAGGAGGCCCCGCGCCTGACGGCCTGTGCCGCGCTGCACCGCTTGGCTTCGCGCTGTGAGGCGCAGTCTGCGGAGGCTGCGGAGCACTGCCGCACGGCCCGGCGGCTATGGCCGCGGCTGGGGGGCTGTCTCGGCGCACTGGCCGCCATTTTGCTGTGGTAAGGAGTGGCCCCTATGGACATCGACCTTGTTTTTAAAATTGCCGCCACCGGCATCATCGTGGCCGTTCTGAATCAGCTGCTCATCCGCTCCGGGCGGGAGGATCAGGCCATGATGACCACGCTGGCGGGGCTGATCGTCGTGCTGTCGATGCTGGTACGGCAGATCAGTGACCTGTTTGTGCTGATCAAAGCCTTGTTTGAGCTATGAGCTATGATGCTGTTGTGCAAGCTGGCCGCCGCGGTGCTTGTGGCGGCTGTGTTGACCCTGCTCCTGAAAAAGGACCAGCCCGCGTTTGCGTTCCTCGTCTCGGTCTGCACCGCCGCAGGGCTGCTGGCCATCGTTGTGCGGCAGGTCCAGCCTCTGCTCGACTGGCTGCGCACGCTGGACGGATATTTTCAGGGGCAGAGCCCAGCGGTGCTTTTGCAGGTGCTGGGCATTGCGCTGGTGGCGCAGCTTGCCGCCGATACCTGCAAGGAGGCCGGGCTTTCCGCGGCGGCTACCGCCATCGAGCTCTGCGGCAGGGTGCTGGCGCTGTTGCAGGCGCTGCCGCTGCTGCAATCGCTGCTCGGCTCGTTTGCGGCCTATTTGCAGTAGTGCTTTTGCTGGCCGTACCGCCGCCTGTGTTTGCGGACGAGCTGTCCGGCGAATTGCCCAAAAGCACTCGGGACATCTTGGACGAAGGCGGCACTGACCTGTCCGACGCCGCCCGCTGGCGCTTTTCCGATTTATGTGACACCGTCGGTGCCTGGGCCGCCGAGGGTTTGCAGCCCGCACTGCACCTTGCGGCGCAGTCCGCCGGGTATCTGCTGCTGGCGGGGCTGCTGGGCCTGCTGGCCGGGGACCCGTATCGCGCCTATGTGGAGATCCTCGCGGTGCTCGGCTTTGGCACGCTGAGCCTTTCCGCTGCCATGCAGCTGACCGAGCTTGTCGCCGCGACGGCGCAGGACTGCCGCACCTATCTGACTGCCTTTGTGCCGGTGTTCAGCGGCCTGGCCGCCGCGGGCGGGCAGACATCGGGGGCGCTTGTCTACAGCGGCATGTTTTTTGCCATGTCCGGGTTTCTTTCAGCCGTCATCCAAAAGCTGCTTCTGCCTGTCATGCAGCTGTATTTCTGCTTTGCGGTCTCGGCCTGCCTGTGGGACAACCCCGGCATGGGGGATGCCGCCGCGCTGTTTTCCCGCTGCCTGCATTGGCTGCTCAAGGGCTGCGGGGCTCTGTTCAGCCTTGTGCTGGGGCTGCAAAGCGTACTGGCGGCCACGGCGGACAGTGCGGCCCTGCGAACCGGCAAGGGGGTATTGCAGGGTGTCATTCCCGTTGTCGGGGACGCCGCAGCCGCAGCGCTGACGGGCGCTGCCGCCGCCGTACAGCTGCTGAAGGGTTCTCTGGCCCTGGCGGCGCTGCTGGCACTGGCCGCGCTGTTTGCCCCGGTACTGCTCCAGTGCCTTGCCTGCGCGCTGGCCTTTGCCGCCGCGGGCATCCTGGCCGGGGCCACCGGTCAAAGGCAGTGCGCACAGCTCTGCCGCCTTTACTTTGAGGGGGCACGGCTCTGCGGGTCCATGCTGGTGCTGTATTTCTTCATGATCTTTCTGTCCACGGCGCTGTTGCTGCTGGCGGGGAACGGGGGCTTGGGATGACTTCACTGCGTCACATAGCGCTGGGATGCTGCGTGCTGTCCGCACTGGCGGGCATACTGCGGCTTTTCTGGCCGGAGAACGGCTTTAAATCCGTCATAAATGCCGTGCTGGTGCTGTATATTTTAACAGTGGGCGTGCAGCTGGTGCACGGTCTTGACTGGGACGGCCTTGTGCAGGAGCTGCGCAGCCTGCCCGGTGGGCAGGACACCGCCGACTACTCCGATTACAGCCGGGAGCTTGCGCTGGCCGCCTCGGTGGATGCCGTGCGCGAGGTTTTGCGGAACGCCGGAATCAACGCTGCGGTCAGCTGGCAGAATGGCGTATGTGTCATCACGCCCGTGGACCCGCGCGACAAGCCCGCCATTGAGGCCCTGCTCGCCGTCAATGCGGGGGAGCTGCCCTGGCGCTTTGCGGAGGCTGCCCCATGACCGCCCGGGAGCGTCTGGCTCCGCTGGCCGCCCGGCTGCGCGCAGCGCTGGCAGATGAAAAGCAGCGGGTAAACCTGCTGGTCTGCATGGGGCTGGCCGGGCTGTTGCTGCTGGCGGTCTCGTCCTGGCTGCCCGCGGACAGCAGTACGCAGAGCGCCGCGCCAGCCGCCATTACCGACAGCACCGCCGACTATGCCGCAGAGCTGGAGACCCGCCTGACCGCACTGATCTCCCGTGTGGAGGGTGCGGGCAAGACTGCCGTCATGGTCACGCTGGAATCCGGCAGCGAGAGCATCTATGCTACCGACACCGACAGCGACGGCAGCTCCACCCATGTACTTTTGGGCAGTGGCGGGGTGGACGGCCTTGTGGAGACCGTCGAGACGCCCCGCGTGCTCGGCGTTGCCGTTGTCTGCGAGGGCGGCGGCAGTGCTGCCGTGCAGAGCCGCGTCACCGCCCTGGTGCAGGCACTGACCGGCATCGGTACCAATCATATCACCGTTGCAAAAATGGCATCGGCCAACTAGAGGGAGGAACACCATGAAGCAACTTTCTGCCAAGCTGAAAAGCCGCGGCGCAACTGCCGTCGTTCTGACACTGGCGCTGGGAGCCGCCGTGTACCTGAACTGGTCCTTCTCCCGCGAGGCCCCGCCCAGTCTGGTCGTGTCAGACACCGCCGGGGAAGCCGTGGAGACCTCGGCCCAGGCCGCCGAGCCGATCACCGATCCACTTGTGCTGGAGACAGCTGCCGGGGCCGATACGCAGATGATGAGCGCTGAGGAAACCGCCAACAAGAACTACGGCGAGGCCCAGCTCGTCAGCGTAAACAAGGACTCCGGCACCGAGTTTTTTGAGTCCGCCCGCTTAACGCGCAGCAAGGCACGGGATGAGGCGCTGGACACCCTGAAAAAGTCCCTGAAGGACACCAAGCTGACCAGTGAGGAGAAGGAGCAGCTGACGACCCAGCTGAGTGACCGCATCAGCAATATCACGCTTGAAACCAAGCTGGAAACGCTCATCAAGTCGAAGGGCTTTACCGACTGCGTGGTGAATCTGGAGGGCAGCAAGGCCAATGTGACCGTCATGACCGAGAGCGATGCCCTGACTGCCGAGGAGGTCACCCGCATCCGCGACGCGCTTTTGAGCCAGTGCAAGGGGCTGACTGCACAGGACATTACGATTGTAGAGGTAAAATAACTGAACATTCTGTTGCAAACCGTGCTGTTTTGTGGTACACTGATTTATATTAGTAGAACTATGGCCGCAAGGCCGTTTGCAACGGGAGGGTACACACTATGGATGTACACAATACCATCGGCGGCAGCTTACAGATCTCGACCGAGGTTATCGCAAAAATTGCGCGTCTGGCCGCGCTGGAGGTTGACGGTGTTGCCGATGTAGCCACCGGCACCAGCCAGAACGTCCGCTCGCTTCTGGGCCGCACCGGCCTGCAGAAGCAGGTCACCGTCGTCATGGAGGACGGCATTGCTACCGTCACGGTGCACCTCACCGTTGTGTACGGCAGCAAGGTCATGCCCCTGTGCGAAAAGGTGCAGGAGAACGTCAAGTCTGCCGTCCAGAACATGACCAATGTTACGGTCAGCCGTGTTGACCTCGTCATTGCCGGTCTGGCCCCGGCGGCTGAGCCGCAGGCCTGAGCCGAGAACGAAAACGAAAACAAAGATGCGGTCAGCCTTCCCGCAAAAGGGAAGGCTTTGCCGCTGTGAGAGGAACATTATGGAAAATATTCTGCCCCGCCGTGAAGCACGCGAAAATGCATTTCTGCTGGCATTTTCTCAGACCTTTGGTGACATCCCCCTGCAGGAGGCTCTGGATAACCACCACGAGTGCGACGAAGAGCACCCCGTGGATGTGTTCGGACAGCGTCTGCTGCGGGCCTACTACGAGCACTCCGCCGAGGTGGACGACCTCATCAGCGCCCATCTGCGCAACTGGACGATGGAGCGTCTGCCCCGCGTGAGCCTGACTGTGCTTCGTCTGGGTCTGGCTGAGATGCTGTACGGCGATGAGAAGAAGCCCGGCGTCGTCATCAACGAGGCCGTCGAGCTGACCAAAAAGTATGGCGCAGACGAGGATTATCAGTTCGTCAACGGTCTGCTGGGCACTGTGGCACGGGAACAGGGTCTGGACGCAGAGTCCGAGCAGCTGTGAGCAGCTATACGCTGGGCATCGACACCAGCAACTATGCAACCTCTCTGGCCGTCTTTGATACAGCCGGAGAGGTTGTTTGCGCAAAAAAGCGTTTTCTTCCGGTCAAGGAGGGCCAGCTTGGCCTGCGCCAGAGCGATGCGCTGTTTCATCACACGGCGGCTCTGCCTGCAATGATGGCAGAGCTGGGCGGCGAATTCGATTTGACGAAGATCAGCGCCGTGGGCGTGTCGGAGAAGCCCCGTCCGGTGGAGGGCAGCTATATGCCCTGCTTTCTGGCAGGCGTCAGCGCCGCTGAGGCATTCGCCTTGGCCCGGGGGATCCCTCTTGTCCGCACGACCCATCAGCAGGGCCATGCGGCAGCGGCACTGTTTGCGGCCAAGGGTGAAGAGTTCTTCCGCG
>OMCE01001178.1_pt1 | contig 10893 bp, 12 predicted proteins | sample 1644981 | NCBI WGS metagenome assembly OMCE01 (sample SAMEA103958151, study PRJEB25191) | human gut metagenome | reverse complement strand
AACTCGCCGTCGCCGCACGCCGATCAGCTTCGGGCCAAGGGTGAGCGCCCCAGTGTCCGCATGGAGCTGCGGGATATTACCGCCTACCTGCGAAACCGGGCAGAGGCACCCAAAGACCGTATGCCCAAGCTGCCGGTAAAAATCCGGCGCAAAGAAAAGGTGCTGTAAATGTTTTCCGTTTGTTTTCAAATGCAGACTAGCTTTGACAGCGCCTTTGGGATATGTTGTAGGCAACAGGAGGTGGAAAACCAATGACAGAACGTAAAGTGAAACTTGACCGTGCCAACAAAAGCATCCTGCTCCGGGCGCTGGGCGATGTCTACTACGGCCAGCGCGCCCGCGGCGGCAGTGCCGAAGAAACGGGACGGCTCATCCTGAGAGTGAACGATTTGCCCGCAGGATGTAAGCTGACGATGTCAGCGGCAGAGTATCGGCTGGCGAAAGCGGCTCTCAACCAACTGCGCACCCAGCGCTTGGCTGAGGGCGGGTACACCGATGCCGTGGATGATGCACTGACGCGGCTGCTCCATGCCCACACGCCGCTACTGCTCTGGTGAAGAAGATGCAGAACTGGCAAGAAAACATTCCTATGACGAAAGATAAGTTTTGGGAGGTCATCGATAACGCCAGAGCCATAGCACCGGCGTTGGAAGGCGAACCGCTGCGGGAATCACTGTACAAGCAGCTTTTGAAGCTGTCCCCGGATGAATTAGTCGGCTTCGACTGCGCGTGGCAGGAATACCGCAGGATAGCAAACAGCCCGCAGTTGATTGCCTCGGCCTGTATCATCAACGGCGGTACCTCGGATGACCGATTCGACTATTTCAAAAATTGGCTGATTCTGCAAGGACAGGATGTCTTTCGGCAGGCGCTGAAAGACCCTGATGCGCTTGCTGAGTTCAAGATTCCGTTCGACGACACTGAATGGGAAGATTGCGGGTATCTGACAAGCCTTGCCTTTGTGGGCAGAGCATTGCCCACCTACTTTACACAGGAAGGTATCGCCAAGGAACTGCGCCGCAAATACCCCACTCTGTTGCAACCCCACGGAGCCTTGGATGCAGAAATCATGCGTGTGCTGCTTTATCCGAACCGAGAGCAGGAGCAGGCTTTTGACCGCTACCTGCTCGGCCTTGAAGTGCAGCACTACATCGACATCAGCGGGCTGGACAGCTACGATAAGTTTTATCTGGAACACATTTCATGCAGGTGGGAGTGGGATTATCTGAGAGAAAGTATCCGCGAGGAAACGCCCCAACCATGGCAAGGAAAGCTAAGCCCTGACATTGCCCGCACTCTGCCCAAACTTTGGAAGAAGCGGCTGGCGTGGGATGCCGAACAGCGAACGCGCCCGCACTATCGCGGTGAGGAAAGGTAATCCACCACGCCGGGAAGAAAGAATCCTTGGTGGGTCTGGCTGCTGCCGCTGCCCGTTGTATGGTGGGCGGCACTGGCGGTGGCTTGCCGTTGGCAGCCGGGCATGAAAATAACGGTTCTGCTGGATGCGCTGAACAGCGCACTGGCAGAGCCGTTTGCGTTGGCGTGGAGCAGAGACAGCCCGCGCTATTTGCTGGTGTTTACGGCGATTTACGCGGTAGCGGTTATCGTGGCCGTGACGGATCAGAAGAATACCCGCCCCGGCGCGGAGCATGGCTCGGCGGCTTGGGGCGATGTGTTTCGGTTGAATAAGTTCTACATGGACAGGCACGGGTCGAATCTGCTGCTGACCCAGCATTTTCACATCGGGATAGATGGCTACAAACACAAGCATAACACCAACATCCTGATTGTCGGCGGCTCCGGCGCAGGCAAAACGCGCACCTATGGTGTGCCGAATGTACTGGAATGTGCCTGCTCATTGGTCATTACGGACCCGAAATCAGAAATTTTGCGTAAGACCGGGAATTTGCTGAAGCAAAAGGGATATGAGGTACTTGTTTTTGACCTCATAAACCCTGCCGCATCGTTCTGTTACAACCCATTTGTCTATGTGCATGATGACCGTGAAGTGCTGACCTTGATTGAAAATCTGATTCAGAACACAACACCATCACATTCAAAAAGCAGCGACCCCTTCTGGGAAAAGTCCGAAACTGCGCTGCTCCAAGCCCTTATGTTGTACCTGCTGCACGAGGCCCCGCCCGAAGAACAAAACTTCTCGATGGTCATGGAGATGATCGCTGCCGCAGAAGTCCACGAGGATGATGATAACTATCAATCTCCTTTGGACATCCTGTTCGAGCGCTTGGAAATGCGCGAACCCGACAGCATTGCCTGCAAGCAATACCGCATTTTCAAACAAGCGGCTGGCAAAACGGCAAAGTCAATTTTGGTAAGTGTAGGTGTGCGCCTTGCTGCGTTCAACCTACCATCCATTGCCAAACTGACCATGACGGACGAACTGCATTTGCAGGAACTGGGTGAGCGTAAAATTGCGCTCTTCTGCTGCATTCCGGACTCGGACAAGTCGCTGAATTACTTGGTCGGCATGATTTACACCCAACTTATCCAGACGCTGTACCGTCAAGCCGACCGCATACACAAAGGACGCTTGCCTGTGCCGGTGCATTGCCTTATGGACGAGTACGCCAATATTTCCTTGCCAAAAGATACCTTTTTGTCGGCGTTGGCCACCATGCGTTCCCGCGCAATTTTCTGCTCCATCATCGTGCAGAACATGGCACAGTTAAAAGCTATGTACAAGGATGACTGGGAGTCGCTGGTGGGCTTATGCGACGAGTTTCTCTACCTCGGCGGCACCGAGAAAGAAACCCACAAATATGTTTCGGAACTGCTGGGAAAAGAAACCATCTCCACCACCAGCTACAACCAAAGCAAAGGTCGCAGCGGCAGTTACAGCATCAACCACCAGCAGTCCGGGCGCGACCTTATGACCCCGGACGAGGTGCGGTTACTGGACAACGGCAAGTGCATCCTGTTCATCCGAGGGGAACGCCCTGTGGTGGATTTCAAGTATAATCTGCTCAAACATCCGAACATCCGCTGCACCGAGGACGGCGGCGCAGCCCCTTACGACTACACCGCCGCCGACAACGCGCTGGACGATCTGCCCGGTGCACCCGAAAATTACGAACTGCTGGATATGGACGACTTTCTGCCCGCCGAAGCCGCAGAAATGAAGCCAACCATACAAAGAATCAGGAGGCCCAAATGAAGCTGAATCATAACAAAAAATCCGTAAAAATTTCTCGCAGCCTGTTCATGCTGTACGCCGTGCTGGTGTGCAGCATTGTTTTGGCCCTGCCCGCCTTTGCCGCAGATGACCCGCTGGTCGTGGTCGAAAATCTCTCCACATTCATCTTTTCGCTGATCCGCGCGGTAGGTCTTATCCTGCTGGGGTGGGGCATCGTGCAGGTCGGTCTGTCCTTGCAGAGCCACGACCCCAGCCAGCGCAGCCAAGGCTTTTTAACGCTGGCGGGCGGTCTGGTGATTACGTTCGCCAAGGAAATTCTCGACCTCATTACCGCGTGAGGATTGCGCCAAGGGGAAAGGCGGTGATGCCCTGTGGGTGAGTCATGGATCGTCAGCAACTTAAACGCCGCGCTCTCCACATGGAATGACAAGCTGGCAGAAATATGGTCGCTGCTGACCGAAAGCCCGCAGACATTCAAAGGCGGGCAGGTTTGGGGCGTGATGACCGGCATCCACGGCGCTTTGCAGGCGATTGGCTATGGGCTGCTCGTGCTGTTTTTTGCTGTGGGTGTTATGAAAACCTGCGGCAGCTTTGCAGAGGTAAAGAAGCCCGAACACGCAGTAAAGCTGTTTGTTCGGTTTATTCTTGCCAAAGCCGTTATTACAAACGGAATGGAGCTTATGTTGACTCTGTTCAATATCGTACAGAGTACAATCGGAACGATTATGACATCCGCAGGCTTGGAAACGGCAACGCAAACCGTGTTACCTGATGAAATGGTAACAGCAATAGAAAACTGCGGATTCTGGGAGAGTATTCCGCTATGGGCGGTAACGCTTATCGGCGGATTGTTCATTACCGTAATGTCTTTCATTATGATATTGACCGTGTACGGAAGATTTTTCAAGCTCTATATGTACACGGCGCTTGCTCCCATACCGCTTTCAACCTTTGCAGGCGAGCCTACGCAGAATGTCGGTAAGAGCTTCTTCAAAAGCTACTGCGCAGTCTGCCTTGAGGGTGCGGTTATCGTTTTAGCCTGCCTGATATTTTCCCTGTTCGTAACATCACCGCCTATGGTAGCAACAGACGCTTCACCCGTTACAATGACTTGGGCATATATCGGTGAACTGATATTCAATATGCTTGTCCTTGTCGGCACGGTAAAGATGTCCGACCGTATCATTCGTGAGATGATGGGATTATGATATAATTCTTGACAAAATATAATTGTGTGTTATAATGTTAGAGAAGTAACAACTATAACATTATATTTACAGGAGGATATTTATGCCAAGAATACATGCGAGCTTTACGGAAGAACAATTTGATTTTATAAAAAGAGAAGCAGAGGAGATGGGTATGCCCCCTTCGACTTATGTAGCGTATATAGCGTGTTTAGGAATGTCTAATGAAAATTCAAAGAGTTTACAAACATTGAAGGGCGAGATGTTTAAAACACTTAGCACAAAGAAAGTAGGAGAGAAATTTGTGGTTAGTACGCTATTTCCTATAGAAGATTGGTCTACACTAGACAAAGAGACTAAAAAGAAACTTGCACTTATTTTGTCTGCTTATTGTAAATCTCATCAAGACAAGTATAAAATCCAAAAATACAGAAATGTAAATCAATATACAGTTATATAAGATATTATATTTATTAAATCGTCATCTTAACCGATGGCGGTTTTTTATTGAAAAAATTAGGAGGTAATATATTTGGAAGTAAAAATAAACAGAGAAATCCGCAACTACACAGAAGCCGTATTTTTTGGTTTGTCACTTCGACAGATCATTTTTTCCGTATGCGCCTGTGCGGTGGCGGTTGCCGTTTTCTTCCTTTTAAAGCCGTATGTGGGTACAGAAACCGTATCGTGGATTTGCATTCTATCCGCCGCTCCGTTTGCGGCACTCGGCTTTGTGAAGTACAACGGAATGACTGCCGAAAAATTCGTCATTGCTTGGGTGAAATCAGAATTTCTTACGCCTAAAAAGCTGACATTCAAATCCACAAATACCTACTACGAGCTTATAAAGCCGAGTATCGAAAGAAAAGCAAAGGAGGCTATGAAAGCCAATGATTAAAACATTAAGAAATATAGGAAAACAGGACAAGGAAAAGTTTGTCGTTCCAAAAGGCGTTCAGGATGTTATTCCTGTTACCGCCATTTATGATGACGGCATTTTCCGAATCGGAAAAGACAAATTTTCCAAGTCCTTTAAATTTACCGATATTAACTACGCTGTTGCAAGCCGTGAGGATAAAGAGAAAATGTTCCTTGAATACTCCGAACTGCTAAATTCATTTGACAGCGGAGCTACTACAAAGATTACCATTAACAACCGCAGGCTCAACCGACTTGACTTTGAAAAGTCAATCCTGATTCCTCTCAAGGGTGACTCTCTTGACATCTACCGTGATGAGTACAACAAAATGCTGCTTGATAAAGCAACAGGCGCAAATTCAATTGTACAGGACAAGTATATTACGGTATCTGTCTGCAAGAAAAACATAGAGGAAGCCCGCACCTATTTTAACCGTGTAGGTAACGATATGATTACTCACCTGAGCAAACTCGGAAGTAAGTGCATTGAACTTGAAGCAGAGGAGCGACTTCGTATATTTCACGATTTCTACCGTGTGGGTGAAGAAAGCTCCTATCATTTCAGCATTAAGGAGAGCTGTAAGAAAGGGCACAGCTTCAAGGACTATATCTGCCCCGATTCAATGGAGTTTGAAAAGGACTTTTTCAAAATCGGCGACAGATACGGCAGGGTGCTTTTAATGCGTGACTACGCTTCGTATATCAAGGATAGTATGATTTCCGAGCTTACCGAGCTTAACCGTAATCTGATGTTGTCTATTGATGTTATACCCGTACCGACAGACGAAGCCGTGCGAGAAGCCGAGAGCCGTTTGCTCGGCGTTGAAACCAACATAACGAATTGGCAGCACAGGCAGAATGCCAACAACAACTTTTCCGCAACCGTTCCGTATGATATGGAACAGCAGAAGAAAGAAATGAAAGAATTTCTTGATGACCTTACCACCCGTGACCAGCGTATGATGTTCGGTGTCCTTACGATGGTACACACAGCAGACACAAAGGAACAGCTTGACAACGACACGGAAGCTTTGCTCACTACGGCGAGAAAACACCTTTGTCAGTTTGCAATACTAAAATTTCAGCAGATGGACGGACTGAATACAGCTATGCCTTTCGGGGTACGCAAAATTGATTCATTCCGTACTTTAACAACCGAATCACTTTCCGTGCTTATGCCGTTCCGTGTACAGGATATTTTTCACGTCAACGGTATTTACTATGGTCAGAATGTTATCTCAAAGAATATGATTATCGCCGACCGAAAACAGCTTTTGAACGGTAACGAGTTTATCCTCGGTGTATCGGGCGGCGGTAAATCATTCGCAGCAAAGGGTGAGATTGTCAATCAAATTCTTTCATCGGATGCAGATGTAATTATTGTCGATCCTGAGCGTGAGTATGGAGCACTTGTTAATGCGCTCGGCGGCGAGGTAATAAATATATCGGCTACCTCTAAAAATCATATCAACGCTATGGATATGTCCGAGGAATACGGTGACGGTGCAAATCCTGTTATCCTAAAGTCCGAGTTTATTATGTCGCTTTGCGAGCAGTTTTTGCCTTTAGGTGCAAAAGAGAAATCAATCATTGACCGTTGCACAGCAGGCGTTTATCGCACCTATCAGCAGAACAACTATACAGGCAGAGTTCCTACCTTGCAAGACTTTCGTGCGGAGCTTCTCAAGCAGGACGAGCCTGAGGCGCAGGAAATCGCTCTTGCGATTGAACTGTTCACCAACGGCTCACTCAACACCTTTGCAAAGCAAACAAATGTTGATACCGATAACCGCCTTATCTGCTACGATATACTCGACCTCGGCAAACAGCTTATGTCAATCGGTATGCTCGTTGTAATGGATAGCATTCTCAACCGTATCACGCAGAACAGAGCGAAAGGCAAATCAACCTTTATTTTCATTGATGAAATCTATCTGCTCTTTCAGCACGAATACTCTGCCAACTTCCTCTTTACCCTCTGGAAGCGTGTGCGTAAATACGGTGCGTACTGTACGGGTATTACGCAGAATGTAGACGACCTTTTGCAGAGCCATACCGCAAGGACGATGCTTGCCAACAGCGAATTTATCATTATGCTTAACCAAGCGTCCACGGACAGACTTGAGCTTGCCAAGCTCCTTAATATCTCCGACCTTCAGATGAGTTATATCACGAATGTCGGTGCAGGGCAGGGATTACTCAAAGTTGGCAGCTCCCTTGTACCGTTTGTAAACAAGTTTCCACGCAATACCGAGCTTTACAAACTGATGACAACCAAGTTCGGTGAGGTCTAAGAAAGGAGGTCTTTTATGGCTGATATTAAATTTCGTGATACGGCTCACCGTGATTTCTTTCTGGAAAATATGATGAAATGCAGAGTGAACGACTGTTATCATAGGGCGTTTTTCTATGTGATGGGTATCGCTTCGGAAACGAGGGCGAACATCAACCAGATGTTCAATTTCAAGGAGGACTGCATCGAGCCAGAGGGTATGCACGGCGGCTGGCAGACAAGCGGAACAGTCAAGGTCTGCCATCTTGCTTTTAACCTTTGGAACGGGTATGCAGAGGAAGGGCGGGAACGGTATTTCACGCCAGAGGAGTTGTTCTGCTGTGAGTTTGCTCCCTACTTTATGGAGGGTATCAAGGTCAGATACCCCGAATATTGCAGGGAGCTTCCTGCTCCCAGAAAACAGACGGAAATTTCAAGATAAGAAAGGAAAAGCCTATGAAGAATTATAAGTCTATTATCTGTGTTGTAGCCGCCGTGTGCCTGTTAGGTACGGCGGCTTTTTGTGGCTTCCGCATTTATCATTACTATGCAGAGGTGGACGAGCAGACGGAAGCCTTTGAGGAGATTGCCGAGATGGTAGAGCAGGCTCCCACGGATGAAACCGTGCCAGACGATGCCCCTGTCAGCGAGGGGGAAGATGTGCTTGCCAAGTATCAGGAATTGTATTTACAGAATGAGGATATGGTCGGTTGGATTTCCATTGCCGGCACGACAATCAATTATCCTGTGATGCAGAGCAGGAACAATCCGAATTTTTATCTGAAGCACAATTTTGAAAAAGATTACAGCGACTTAGGTACGCCTTATGTGCAGGAGAATTGTGATATTGCCGAAAGTGACAATCTGGTTATCTACGGTCATCACATCAAGGGTGGCAAGATGTTTGGAGCGTTGGAGGATTACAAGTCCAAGAGCTTCTATGAGGAACACAAAACTATTCAGTTTGATACCCTCACAGAGCAGACAGAGTATGAAATCGTCGCTGTATTTAAGACTGTGGCGTATAGCTCCGAGGGCTTCCGATACTACGACTTTGTTGATGCGGAGAATGAGGAAGAATTTAATTCCTATGTCGGGAAGTGCAAGGAGCTTGCTTTGTATGATACAGGTGTGACCGCTGAATACGGCGACAGGCTCATTACCCTTTCCACCTGCGAATACTCCGCACAGAACGGCAGACTCGTTGTAGTGGCAAAAAAGGTTGGCTGATTTGAACGCAAATCCTCTGGGAAAGGAGGTTTTCTATGGCTGATATTAAAACCAGAGATGCGGTTAAAGGCACGATAAAGACCATAGATAAAGCCGCCATAGCCAGTGAGCGTATGAAGTCTGCCTATGTGGGGATAAAGGAAAAAGCGGAACAGGGATATTACTCTGATGAAAACTCTGCCACAGAATATGCTACGGACAGGATTTCTTTTGCGGCAGACCGTGTAAAGGACGAAGGTATCCACCAGTTCAATAAGCAGGGGCAAAAGGTAGTCAAGACAACGCAGGATAATATCGGTAAGGCAAAAGATAAAATAACAGATTTCAAGCAAAGTCGGGCTGTCAAAGCAGCGGAACAGAAAGCAGCACAGAATATGTCAGAACAACACGGCTTGCAGATCCGTCATGGGGCTGCAAGCCGTTCCGCTGCCCCCGATGTTTCCCAGACAGCAAAATCGCAGTTGATAAAGACCCGACAGCAGGGGCAAAAAATGATTAAGACCACAGCCCGAAATACAGAAAAAGCGGTGAAAGCAACTGCTAAGAGAACGGTCAAGACAACCGAAAAGGGAATTAAAACCGCACAGGCAACTTCTAAGGCGGCAATCAAAACGACGGAAACCTCAGTAAAAACAGCACAGGTAGCGGCAAAGGCTTCTGCGAAAACTGCCCAAAAGGCGGCACAGGCGGCAAAAGTCACCGCAAAGGCAACCACCGAAGCAACGAAAGCGACGGTCAGAGCCACCATAGCTGCGGTCAAGGCGATTATTGCAGGAACAAAAGCTCTGATTTCCGCTTTAATTGCAGGTGGTTGGATTGCAGTTGTGATTATTCTCATTGTTGTCCTGCTCGGCTGTGCCGTTTCCCTGTTTGGCGGCGGAAGCGGAAGTAACGCCTATACCCCTGTCAGTGCGGAGGTGGAAGCCTATGAGCCTTTGATACAGAAATATGCCAAACAATACGGCATTCCCGAATATGTGGAGCTTATCAAGGCGGTTATGATGCAGGAGTCTGGCGGGCGTGGACTTGACCCGATGCAGGCGGCGGAAGGCAGCTTTAACACAAGGTATCCACACGAGCCGAATGGGATTAAAGACCCAGAATATTCGATTGAGTGCGGGGTACAGGAATTAAAGGCAGCCCTTATCTCTGCTGAGGTAGAAAACCCGATTGATATGGAGCATATCAAACTTGCCTTACAAGGTTACAATTTCGGTAATGGCTATATCTCGTGGGCTAAGACCAACTATGGCGGCTATTCCTATGCCAATGCGGTAGAGTTCTCCACCATGCAGGCGGCACGGTTAGGTTGGGACAGCTATGGAGACACGCAGTATCCCGCCCATGTGCTGCGGTATTATCCATACGGGCGGGCGTTTACAAGCGGCGGTAACCAGGCGATTGTGGAGGTCGCTTTGACACAGCTCGGCAATGAGGGCGGTCAGCCTTATTGGAGTTGGTATGGCTTTGATGGGCGTGTAGAATGGTGTGCCTGCTTCGTATCGTGGTGTGCCGACCAGTGTGGTTATATCGAAAGCGGGATTATCCCGAAATTCGCAGGCTGCGTGGACGGCTCAAATTGGTTTAAGGGTAACGGACAATGGAAAGACAGAAACTACGAGCCGCAGGCAATATTATTTTCTTTGATTGGGAAGGCGACGGAGAAACCGACCATGTAGGCATTGTGGAGAAATGCGAAAACGGTGTCGTTTACACCGTGGAGGGTAATTCTGGCGATGCTTGCAGACAAAAGCAATATACGGTTGGAAGCAGCTCCATCTATGGTTACGGTGTTCCTGCCTATTAAAAATGGGCAAAAGAAAAACCAGAGGTTTATTCCTCTGGCTCTTTTGCCTTACATAGTCCGCTGACAGTTGCTTCAACTATGGACAGCTCTTTATCGTTTAGTTTGTCGAGTTCTGCGTCTAAGCGTCTGCGGACGGAACTTCTTTTGACCTCATTATCTGGGAATATGTATTCATCAACCGATACACCGAACATTGTCACAAGCTGAATGAACAGCTCCAGACTTGGCTTTTGTCCTTCATTTTCAATCGCTTGAAGATGTCTTGGGTCATAATCTAGAATACGAGCAAGCTGCTCTCTGGTCATACCTTTTGCTGTCCTTGCTT
>OMCE01001177.1_pt1 | contig 10908 bp, 10 predicted proteins | sample 1644981 | NCBI WGS metagenome assembly OMCE01 (sample SAMEA103958151, study PRJEB25191) | human gut metagenome | reverse complement strand
CCCATCCATCCGGGGTTTTTGGGATGCTTGGGATGGATGGATGGAGAAATTTGAGCCTGAGCTCATACAACCGGCGGCGCGACCAGCGCCTCGATGCCCCAGAAGCCGTTGACTCGCTTGCCGAGGGCGTTCTGGATGTGGTTGTCGTGCTCTAATCCGAACTCGTCGGCGTGCTTTTTGAGCGTCATGCTCACCGTTCGCGCGGAGCGCGGCTTGTAGGCGTTGTCGCTGCACCACATACAATAGATGCCATACAGCGCAGCGGACGGTATGGCGCTGTCGGCCTTCAGACGGATGTAGCCCTCGGAGCGCAGGAACAGCAGCACATTGTCGGCCTCCCGCCGGGCATCCTCGCGGTTTGCTTTCGTCTGCGAGCTTTCCGTGAAGCGAAAGCTACTACTTTGCAAGCGCCGCAGACCTTCGAGACACCAGAGAAAGATGCCCTCGATCTCGCCGCAGAGCTTGTCCGCGAGAAAGGGGTCGTCCGCGCGATCAAGCGGCTTCTTCTTCACTGACAAAATGAGCTGGCGGCGGTAAAAGCCGTCCGAGTGGTCGTAGAGCGACTCGAGATCCCCGTTGGAAAAGGCGAGAAACCGGACGTACATCTTGCCCTGATAGCTCTGCTCGCCCTTGCGCTCCAAGTCCATCTGCCCCTGTGCGGTCACGATGGACTTGACATAGTTGGTTTGACGCAGGGCTTCCATCCGCATATCATCGTCCACGCAGAGCAGGGTGTGTTCGAGGTCGGCACGGGCGAAGCGGTTCTCCGAGATCTTGCCGATGCTGCCATCCTTCATGTTGCAGCCGAACAGCCGGGACAGCACCACGCCGATCTGCGATTTTCCCTCGCCGCCGCTGCCCTTGATGACCATCATGCGCTGCCCCTTGTTGGAGGGAATCAGGCAATAGCCGATAAACTCCTGCAAAGTTGGAATGTCCTCGGCGTAAAGCAACCCATCCAGAAAGTTCAGCCAGATCACCGGCGCAGTAGCATCGGGATTGTAAGCAACCGGCAAACGGCTCCGCACGATAGCCGGTCTGCCCTCGGTAAATGTGCCGTTCAATAGCAGCGTACCGTTGGATAAATGAATCCGATCCTGCTCCGGTGGAAAGTCCGGCACTTGCGCTTCCAGTTTCAGCACTTCCAGAATGTTGGTGATCTTCCGGGGGATATTGTTTACGGCACAGAATTTCAGCTTGTCGTAAATCTCCCCACGCAGAGGAAGATCGTCCGTCACTCGACCATCGGGCGTGAAAAAAGCTCCGTTTGCGAAGATGATTCTGCGCTCATGCAGAAATTCTTCACAAAACAGAGCTTCGTTGATGTTCTGCCCGTCAAACCACATGGGCAAGTTCATATCAGGCGTTTTCCGGTTCTTCGCCATGGTGCGCCACCTCCTTTTTCTTTTGTGCGGTATACTCTTGCAGAAAAGCAATTTTGCCGTCCTGCATCAGCTTGTCCACCAATGCCACCCGTTCTTCCAGATCACCCACCGTCAGCACATCTGCCATATATTCGATATGGCAGTGCATCTGGCAGGCTTCCACAAAACGGTCATCCAGAGCATCTTCCGGTGTCTTGGGAGCATAGCGCACTTTCCAATCTTCCAACAGATGCAAATAATACGTCAGCACCCGGAAGCACAGCATTTCATCCTCCCGGAACTGACGGATATAGGGACGCTTCGGCTTGACCATAGCTGCGGCAGTGGGCGGTTTCGGGTCAAGCCCGAAGTCCAAAGCCAGCTTTTGCGCTGCTTCATAACTGCTCAGATTGAACAGCCTTGCCACAAGGTCGATCACATCTCCCTTTGCTCCACAGCCGAAGCAGAAGAAATAGTCCTCATTCAGCTTCAAGCTCGGATGCCTGTCGTTGTGGAACGGGCAGCAAGCCATGCCGTTGTGGCTCACTTTCAGCCCGTAGTGTTCGGCGGCTTGCTTGACGCTGATTGCCGCCTTGATGGTTTCATAGATTGTCATAGAAAACCCTCCGTTCATAATATTCTGGAAAGCACGAAGCACCCGCCGTGATTGGCAGGTGCTTCGCTCCTTCTATTATGGTTATGACGGATTTTTCAAAAAACAGGCTAATGACAGGACAATCCTGTTTCAAAAAACAGGACAACTTATCTGAGGACGTAGATTTCTTCACATTTACATGATATAATTAGAAAAATGAAAAAACAGGACAGGAGGGCAAGCATGAATCAAGAATTGATGACATTGGATTTCTGGCAGGATACGGTCATATATGAGAGCAAAACATTTCCTGTCGGTACGCTTGCCTGTGATGCACTGAATGTTCCTGTGAATACCATTGCAAAAATAAACGAGCAATGCGAGAAAATCAATCTGCTGCTTGGAATATTAAACGCCGGACAGGATGCTTCTGCACTCTGTCCTATTGCAAAGGAAGCTGCTCTGACGATGCTCGATATTCTCAGTCAAACACCGCCGTTCTCCTATATGAATATCTCAAAGCACAGAGAACGGATTGAAAAAGTCTTTACTGTGGACAATGCGCTGAAATATGTGGAGTTTGCCATAAAAGCCGCAACCAATTCTTTGCAATTTGAAGAAATCCAGAACTTTACCGATGCGATGATGCTCCAACGCTATACCTCAGTTTTCGGGCATCTGGCATACTCCCTTGGGGAATACCAAACGGCCATGCTTGATTTTGCAGAAAAAACAGACGGCAACGAAGCAGACCGCACCGCAGAGGGTTTTGCAAAAATGTTCGGCAGCTATTTCCCGCCGGAGTTTTCCATCACGGAAGGCAATGCCTGGATGTCTACCCTGAACAATTCCGTTCAGTATGTATCCGTCATCCGTCCCGGCGAAAAAGTTGCGAAGCTGGTCAAGCGGATGCACTATGTATCCTTTGTAGGGATGTTCCGGTCTGATCTCTTTGAGGGCCTGTGTGTTGGTCATGCACCAAAGAAATGCAAAATCTGCGGCAAGTGGTTTCTGACCACCAACGCACGGCACACCAAATACTGTGGCGGCTATGCACCGGGGGACAAGCTGCACCGCACCTGTCGGCAGATCGGCAACCTGAAAGGCAGAGAACAACGGGAGCTTGCGGACGATCATCCGGTGAAACAGATTTATGAGAAACGGCTGAACACCATAAACCGCTATGTGAAGCGTGGTACTCTGGACGCTGATCTTGCAGAGGTTATGAAAAAGCTGGCAAAAGATAAGATGCTCCGGGCATTGAGCAATGTAGCCTATGCCAAGGGAGCTTATGAAAAAGAAATGGACCAGGCGGCTTTGAAAAAGGAAGCAAGTGCAAAAATATACAAAGAAAGGGACAAACATGAATAGAAAAGAACTTAGTCAGAATCATTGGAAATACTACTTAATGCTCGAAAAGCGTTTTGTTGAATCAATAGAGTTTGTAGAACTACATGAGGACAATTTTGATGCATTTTCTAACGGATATGCCCTCTTAATTCAAGCCATAGGGGCAGAGTTGGATACTGTATTCAAAGAGTTTTGCGGTTTCAATACAACGGATCGAAAAACGGTTGCAGACTATGCACAGTATATTTTGACCAACACACCGGATATAAAAAATCAAAAAATCAGTGTACAGGAATACGATATCGAAATACAACCGTTTATGAATTGGGATATTACCCAGCCCGCACAGTCGTTGCAATGGTGGGGAGCATTTACAGATGTCAAGCACAACCGCTATGAGCAGTTGAAGCAAGCAAAGCAGGAGAATGTACTAAATATCTTGGGAGCTTTGTATTTGATAGAAATGTTGTACTTGAAGAAAATCACTGATGGGACAGACGAATTTGATGTGTTTGATGAATCTTCCAACTTGTTTAGTTTGAAAAACTGGACTTCTAAGGCTGTGCCGCTGAGCCAAGCTTTTGCCGTGCTAAGTGATATGATGGACGACGAAAATAATACTACTAACAAAAAGTTCGATGCATAATTACTGTCGATATTGATAGAGAAAGAACCGAAAGGAGGTGCGCTATGCTGAGTGATTTTTCATGGGACATGACCGGATACATACCAAAACACCAAGTCAATCCGCACGGTGATGGTATCATTCCCTATGTGGCAGAGCGCATCTTCCAACTGGAACCTGAGCCGCCAAAGGTAGGCAGTCTGAACGAATATATCCTGTCTGCCTTGCAGGAAAAGAATTTGATATATTTCTCATTCTTCCTACACCACTACGAGCCGCAGCTTAACAAGCGCATCAAAGACTTTCTCGGTGTGGATGGCGGCGATTTGTACGACACAGACCGATTTATAGATATAAAGCTCTCCTGCCGGGAGCAAATGCTCCAAAAGCTGATGGACTATGACCTTGCCAAGGGTGCAGAGTATGCTACATACATTTTCCCGTTCATCCGGGATGCTATGCTCCGTTTTCGCATGGGCGAAGAAAAATGGTCGGTGTCCTCTCTGACCAATTACAAAATGGTGCGGTCAATGGCTTGGCTGTACCACAATACCAAGGATGCGGTCAACGAATTTTCCAAGAAATACAACTGCGATCTTGCCCTTGCGGAAGAATATCTGAAAGTTGTCCGTGGAATCCGCAATCAGCAGCCATTCTATGTGACAGACGAGAACGGCGAGGAAACAGGCGAGGATGTAGCCCTTGACGATAGCTGGAACTATACCGATATCCTCTGGAACGGCATACAGGCAGAAAAGGTGCAGCGGGCATTTGAGAAACTGAATTACCGGGAACAGACCTTGCTCGAAAAACGATTAGCAATTTGCATGACCTGTGGGCGTGTCAGCTCATGGAAAGACCGCCCCACCTTTGAAGAACTGGCGGTTATGTTTGAGGGCAGTACAGCCAGCGGTGCAGAACGAGCCTACCGAAAAGCAGTGGACAAGTTGACGGAATTTTTGGTTGCCGAGGGCGCAATCCATGCAGTCCGGCTAAAACAGAAATCCAAGACCAAGCGAAAAAAGAAAATCGCCGCCGCAATCTACGAATATCAGGCAGACTGCGACGGCGAATGGGGCGAAATATCATTAGATTTTGAGAACGGCAAGGCAGAGGTCATTTTGCTTGCCGATTGGGATACAGTGAAAACGAACAAATTTGCAAGCAGAGCAATCGCCTATCTTCTGAACTGTGAGAACGAAAAATTACCCAAGGAAATAATGGTGGCCTTTGAATAACGAGGGAGTGAGATATATGGAGCAATTACTGATTGTTGAAGATGATATCGGTTTGAATCAAGGCTTATGCAAAGCGCTGAAAGCAGATGCTCGGCAGATCATTTCCTGCCAAGACCTAAAAACGGCGAAGGAGCAGCTGCTTTGCGGCGGTGTATCCCTGATCCTGCTGGATATCAATCTGCCGGATGGCAGTGGGCTTGAGCTGCTCCGGGAGGTCAAGGAAAACACACCCTATATTCCTGTTATTCTGCTGACTGCCAATGACACCGATCTGGACATCGTAGACGGACTGGAGAGAGGCGCTGATGATTATATTACCAAGCCCTTTTCTCTTTCGGTTTTGCGGGCAAGGGTGAATACCCAACTGCGAAAGCAAGCGTCAAACCATAAAAATGCGCCGTTCCATATGGATCTATTTCACTTTGACTTTGAGGCTATGACCTTTTATGTGGGAGATTCAAAAGTGGAATTGAGCAAAACAGAACAAAAATTACTGCGTCTGCTTGTTGAAAACCGAGGCCGAACCATGACCCGTGGAGACCTTGTAGACCGGATCTGGACAGATGGCGCAGAATATGTGGATGAAAATGCTTTGTCTGTTACGATCAAGCGTCTGAGGGATAAGCTTGGCGCACAGAAATATATTAAAACCGTCTATGGAATCGGTTATAGCTGGGTGACAAAAGATGAATAAAACCGGCATTGTGATCATACTGCTGTGTTTTCTGGCGGCGGCAGCTGTTGTGTTATGGGAGCGGAGAAAGACCAGAAAAACGATGGAAGAAATCGAAAGAATGCTGGACGCTGCCATGACCGGCTCCTTTTCTGAAACCAATTTTGATGAAAGCCAGCTGTCTGCATTGGAAACGAAGTTTGCGCACTATCTTTCCGCAGCAGAAGCATCTTCTCAAAATATAGCGCAGGAAAAAGACAAAATCAAAACCTTGATTGCGGACATCTCCCACCAGACAAAAACGCCGATTGCAAACCTGCTGTTATACAGCGAGCTTCTGAAGGAGGAAACTCTGCCTGCATCGGCGAAGGCAAATGTGGAGGCGCTGTACAAACAATCGGAAAAGCTGCGATTTCTGATCGATTCTCTCGTAAAGCTTTCCAGACTGGAAAACGGGATCATTTCACTCTCCCCTCAGCAAGCAGCGCTGCAGCCGCTGCTTGAAAGCGTAGTAGAACAATATGCCGCCAAGGCTTCTGAAAAAGGATTGTCTTTGCAACTGCAAGATACCGATGCTTTTGCTGTATTCGACTTCAAATGGACAGCGGAAGCGCTGGCTAATATCGTAGACAACGCCATCAAATATACAGAGCATGGCACCATTACTATTTCTGCCGTAAGCTACGAAATGTTTGCAAGGATCGATATATCGGATACCGGTTCAGGCATCCCGGAAAGTGAGCAAGCGAAGATATTTGCTCGCTTTTACCGCTCAAATAGTGTGCAGAAACAAGAAGGGGTCGGCATTGGCTTATACCTTGCCCGACAGATCATATCCGGAGAGGGCGGTTATATCAAGGTTGCTTCCGTTCCGGGAAAAGGAAGTACGTTTTCCATATTTCTGCCGAAATAACAACAATTCTATCAAAACTGTTAGATTTCATTTTCCGCCGGAAAGAATGTGGAAAGATTCCTATGCGATAATCTGTATGTATCAAAGGATCATTTCCTTTCATACATACAGATTTTTTCATGGAGGTACTCATTTATGGAAGTTTTACAGGCAAAAAACCTGAAAAAGATTTATGGCTCCGGCAATAACGCAGTTCATGCGTTGGATGGAGTTGATTTAAGTGTAAAGAAGGGCGAATTTGTTGCAATTGTCGGCACATCCGGCTCCGGCAAATCCACGCTGCTGCACATGCTGGGCGGGCTGGATCGCCCTACAAGCGGCACGGTCATGGTGGACGGACAGGATATTTTCTCCCTGAAGGAGGAAGCGCTGACCATCTTCCGCCGCAGGAAAATCGGCTTTGTGTTCCAAGCATATAATCTTGTTCCGGTGCTGAATGTGTATGAAAATATTGTTCTACCCATTGAGCTGGACGGTGGCAAGGTCAATAAGGATTTCGTACAGCAGATTGTACAGACACTTGGGCTGGATGATCGTCTGGATGCGCTGCCCAATCAGCTCTCAGGCGGTCAACAGCAGCGAGTAGCCATTGCCCGTGCGCTGGCGGCAGCACCCGCTATCATTCTGGCAGATGAACCCACCGGCAATCTGGATTCCAAAACCAGCCAGGATGTATTGAGCCTTTTGAAAGTCACCAGTCAAAAGTTCGCCCAGACAATCGTAATGATCACTCACAACGAAGAAATTGCGCAGATGGCAGACCGCATTATCCGTATCGAAGATGGTCGGATCGTCTCCCAGAACTAACGGGAGGTGGCTACGATGAATGTCAAAAACAGAAAATGTATTCGAAAGCTCAGCTTAAAATCTCTTTATGCGAACCGTCGCCGCAATCTGATCGCCATTTTTGCCATTGCGCTGACAACGCTGCTATTTACGTCCATGTTCACCATTGTCTTGTCGTTGAACGCCAGCTATGAAACCTACCAGTTTCGGCAGGTAGGCGGCTATGCACACGGCACCTTTAAGGATGTTTCCCCCGAGCAGGCGGAACGCATCGCTGCCCACCCAAAGGTGAAGGCTGCGGGGGCACGGAAGGTAATCGGTATCACTGCGGAGGGGGTCTTTGCCAAAGTACCGGCAGAGATCAGCTACATGGATGCCAACTGCACTAAATGGAGCTATGCAACCCCTACTACCGGACGGATGCCCGAAAGCGGCAAAGAGGTAGCCATGGATACGGCAGCGTTGCAGCTGCTTGGCGTAACGCCGGAGCTGGGCGCCGAGGTCACGGTTTCCTATTCCATTACGGACAAGGATCAAACCGCCTTTACTGTAACAGATACCTTTACGCTGGTGGGCTATTGGGACTATGATGAACTAATGCCTGTTCATTACATCAACATCAGCCGTGATTACGCAGATGACATCGAAGCGCAGGCAGTGAAAACAGGTTTACAGCCTTTCCGCACCGATTTGAATGTCATGCTGGCCTCCGGCACAAACATTCAAGGGCAGATGGAGCAGGTGGATACCGATCTTGGCTACACATGGGACAGCTATACCGATCCCAACAGCGTCCGGATCGGCGTCAACTGGGGATATACCTCATCCCAGCTGGAGTCGAAGCTTGATCCGGAACTTGTGATCGCCATAGCAGCTTTTTTGCTGCTGGTGATTTTCACGGGGTATCTTATCATCTATAACATTTTCCAGATCTCTGTTGTAGGGGATATCCGGTTTTACGGACTTCTGAAAACCATTGGCACAACGCCCCGGCAGCTCAAACGTATCATTCGCCAGCAGGCACTTCTGCTTTGTCTGATCGGCATTCCGGCGGGGCTGCTGCTGGGCTACGGCATCGGCGCTGTTCTGGTGCCTGTTGTCTTGCACTCCATCCAGTTGGATACAGGCATCACCACCATCAGCACTTCGCCTGTGATCTTCCTTGGTTCTATGCTGTTCGCCTTGTTGACGGTGCTTTTGTCCTGTTCCAAGCCCGGAAAAATGGCAGCCAAGGTCTCTCCGGTGGAGGCTACCAAATATACGGATGTGATGCAGACCAAGAAAAAACGGCGCAGCATCCGGGGAGCGAAGCTCCATCAGATGGCCTTTGCCAATCTGGGACGAAACAAGAAAAAGACGGTGCTGGTGGTGGTGTCTCTGGCACTGTCGGTGACACTGTTCAATGCGCTGTGTGCCTTTGTGGGCGGCTTCAGCATGGAGAAGTATGTATCCGCCATGACCTGCGCCGATTTTATCGTCAGCACTCCCGACTATTTCCGTTTCAACCCGGCAGATGAATTCATCACGCCAGAACAGATCGAGGAGATCGCAGCAAACACAAAGGCCAGTCTTTCCGGCACGGGATATGCTGTGCGAAAACCCGCCTACCTGTGGATGACGGAGGATGCTCTGCGGCAGGACTATGCAAGGTACGAAAGCGCCGAGCAGTTGGACAGCCATATGAGCCGTCTGGAGCACCGGGGCAATATGGTGATGGGAGATACCAGAATCGAGGCTCTGGATAACAGTCTGTTTGACAAGCTGCAAGTGTTCGACGGAGATATTTCTCCCATGTTGGAGCCGGACAATAACGCCATTGCCATTGCGGTTTCCTTAGATGACTACGGTAATCTGCCCAATCCTGAATACTACCCCAAGGTGGGAGACACGATCACCGCCACCTATGCGGACGATGTGAAATATATCGACAGCCGCACCGGGGAACTCCGCACCGAAGATACACCGGAGGAGTACTTTCAGGAAAAACTGTATGGAGCCAGAGATGTAGAGTACACGGTCTGCGCCTTGGTAGAACTTCCGAATTCCATGAGTTATCGTTATAGTGGTATTGGATATGACGTAGTTTTGTCTGTGGACACCGCACAGAGGGACAGCGGTGGTGCAGCCATTCCGATGCTCTACCTGTTCGACACAGCGGACGAAGTTGACGAGGCCGAAGCAGAGCAATATCTATCGAAGCTCACTGCCGGTGAGTTTTCGCCCTTGATGTATGAAAGCAAGGCCACGGCTCGCTCTGAATTTGCTCAGTTCCGGCAGATGTTCCTTCTGATAGGTGGTATCCTCTGTGCTATCATCGGGCTGGTGGGACTCTTAAATTTCTTCAACGCCATGATGACCGGTATTCTTTCCCGCCGCCGTGAATTTGCTGTGCTTCAGGCTGTAGGAATGACGAACCGGCAGCTCAAAACCATGCTGATCTACGAGGGATTGTTTTACGCAATGTCCTCCGTAGCGGCGGCCTTTATTCTGTCGCTGGCGGTGGGACCTCTTGCAGGAAAAATGCTGGGCAGTATGTTCTGGTTCTTTGAGTATCGATTCACCATTCTGCCTGTCCTGCTGACAATTCCGGTATTTCTTCTGCTGGGGTGGCTGATTCCTTGCATGATGTATGACAACGCAGCGAAATGCAGCGTTGTAGAGCAATTAAGGGATGCTCAATAACTGTTAAGCAAAAAACGGCCCTCTGCCAAGGAAAAGGCAGAGGGCTGAGTTTTAATCTAAGGGTTTACATTCAGTTACAGTTTTTAGATAAATTTCGGGGTTTCCGTTCAATATCAAGTCTGCATATCCAATCGGATCATTGTAGATCAGATAGTCCAATTCTGACCGCTGATACATATTATCGGCAACCTCATTCTCCACGGCGATGGTATCAATGGCAATCATGCTGCCATCTAAAAATTTCAGTTCCACACAAGCGGTATCCATGTTAAACTCACAAGAAATCAATCTATCCATAAGAAACCTCCATTTTGCGGGATGTTAGATCATCCCAAAATATTTGAATGCTTCTCGGATTGCTTTCTCTTTTTCCGGCGGACACTGGGGCTGTCTGGAATCCTCGGACTTCGGCAGATTATAGTTCTTACCAACCCCAATCCCACATTTTCGTTTAATCTGTGAGATATAGAGGTTGGACACCTTTAACCCGGTATGCTCCAACACATACTCCTTGATCTGCGGATAGGTTGCCCCATCCTGAAATTCGGACATATCCATATCTTCCAAAGAGAACTCAACCCGAATCTTTTTCGAGTCGACCTCACCCTTGGAAAGCAAGACAACCGTCTCAACGGTATTCCCTTTGTCCCACAAAAGTTCCGTAACTTCCCCGCCATCCTTG
>OMCE01001176.1_pt1 | contig 10926 bp, 7 predicted proteins | sample 1644981 | NCBI WGS metagenome assembly OMCE01 (sample SAMEA103958151, study PRJEB25191) | human gut metagenome | reverse complement strand
GTGAGACTACCAACTTTTTTATGAACTATTTCTTATCCCGAACTGGGGTATAAAAGGCAAAAGGCAACAAAAACAACATTATTTTCCCTTCTCTGTAAGAAAGAACAATGCTGTTTTTGTTGCTTCAATCAATAAACTAACTCTATTACTTAATAATCGCGAAAGATTGATTATAATAAGTGGCATTTTGTGAAAATTCCCACAACGTATTTATTCTACAATATCAAACTGATACTATAAAACCTGATAACATTGCACATAATATTACATGTGAAACGGAATTTTCGATAATTCAAGCGTCAGATGAAACAAAAAATGCCTCAAACGAGGCATTTTATATATCCTGCGCGGAGATTGCAGTCTCCTGCGCAGAATTTTGCATTATCTCCTGCGCGGAGATTTGAATTCGAGTGCAAATGTAGAAAGAATTATTGGAAACTGCAAGAGATTTAGTCTTTTTTTCAAAAAAATTTAAAATTTGCATCATCGCCTTATTATTTATCGTCATTCCTTATCTGTTAAACAATGTTTTGTGCGGACACAATGTTGTTATTTTTTGTTTGTAGGTACAATATTGAATTGATTTGTACGTTGTGGATAAGCTACATTTTGCTACATCCTATATTCATTCTGCGCGTATAAATTACATTATTTATATGATATTTAAGATAGAATTACCTAAGGATTTGATGACTGATGGTATTATGCGTGAAGAATATACAATAAGATTGGCAAAGACGTCTGACAGCGTCAATGTCGTACCAACCAATACCGTGTCAAATAGTGAGAATAATGTGTCAATGACACTTGGCTCATTCGTAGAATTGCTTGTCGGACAGCTACGTGCCAACAATAAGGTGCGTGTTCAGGAAACTTATACCGCAGCACTCAATCGTTTTCTAATATTTCGTGGAGGCCACGATATTGCACTCACCGACATCGACAGTGTAATAATTGAGGCTTTCGAGAGTCGTCTGCGCCAAGATGGCCTTACTCTTAACACTATCTCGTTCTATATGAGGGTGTTACGGGCTATTTACAACAAAGCTGTACGTAGATTGTCTATTGCCAACCTACGTCCGTTTGACAATGTCTACACCGGATTTCCGCGCACAGTGAAGCGTGCAGTAGATGCCGGTATCATATCCGTTGTGCTCAATTGTGTACCTAAAAACACTGAGGAGGCATTGGCTCGCGACCTTTTCCTTTTCAGCTTCTACACCCGTGGCATGTCGTTTGTGGATATTGTCAATCTGCGCAAGAGCGACGTGCGCAACGGACAGCTTGTATATATCCGCCAGAAGACGGGCCAGGAACTGCGTGTGGCTTGGCGCGAAAATATGCAGGCGATTGTCGACAGACACCCTTCGCTCGATGGCGAACATCTTTTGGGCGTGCTCAACAGCCATTTGGATTTGAGCTTGCGTCGTCAGTATCTACAGCAACAAAATAAAGTAAACTATTATCTGCGCCGACTTTCCATAAGATTGGCGCTGCCCAAACCGCTTACCATGTACGTTGCGCGCCACTCGTGGGCTACTATTGCTCGTGGAATGCATATTCCGGTCAGCGTCATAAGCGATAGTCTGGGGCACGACTCTGAAAAAACCACTCAAATCTACCTGAAAAGCATTGATGAAGACATCATCGATCGTACCAACGATATGCTTATGGCTGCGATAGAAAAGGGTGGCAACTCGAATTCAAATCTCCGCGCAGGAGATACAAGAATGGAGTAGCAATTTTAGCATTATGTAACGAATAGCTAAATTGAAAAGAATGTAGACTTAGCGGTTTACACTGCCAGTCAGAGAATGTATATATAGTATGGCTAATGAAGAAGAGCATTAGTCGTATTGTTGTATTAACACGTTCGTTTTAAGGCGATTACGTTAGATATTAGATAATTGAGTATTGATAATAGTTTAATTAATTTTTTTAAATCGTATGAACAAAAAGTATTTTAGCGTATTGCTGATGGGTGCTCTTGCTGTAGCATCCGTGGGTACTATTACGTCTTGTAAGGACTACGATGACGATATCAGCGGTCTCCAGACCCAGATCGATCAGTTGTCGGAGGCTATCAAGGACATTCAGGCCCAGATCAAGAACGGTGCAATCCTTACTTCTGTTACTCCGGTAGCTGACGGTATCAAGATTACATTGAACGAGAACGGCCAGTCTAAGGACTATACCATTACCAATGGTAAGGACGGTGCTGCTGGTGCAACTGGTGCTGCTGGTAAGGACGGTAAGTCTTGGCAAATCGGTGAAAACGGCAACTGGTGGTACAACGACGGTACTGGTTTGAAGGATTCAGGTCTTCCTTCACGTGGCGAAAAGGGCGAGCAGGGCGAAACTGGCGCTCAGGGTCCTGCTGGTGAAAAGGGCGAAACTGGCGCAACTGGCGCTCAGGGTCCTGCTGGTGAAAAGGGCGAAACTGGCGAAACTGGTGCTCAGGGTAAGCCTGGTCAGAACGGTGCTTACTATGTTCCTAATGCCGAGACCGGATTCTTCGACAAGTATCAGGATGGCAAGAAGGTTGAGTCTACAAACATCAAGTTCTGGGGCGAAGGCACAATCACCGCAACATGGGAGAAGAACGCTCTTACTCTCGTAGGTGTTAAGGATGCTAAGGATGGTAAGGTTGTTATCAACCTCAACTCAGAGCTCCGCTCATTGGTGTTCAGCCCGACACACTTTATCGATGGTGTAGAGGCTATTGATCTTGCTACTTATGTGTATCAGCCTGCTTATTTGGAGAAGGTGAATGCTAATGACGACTGCTCTAAGGATGCTCCTACTTATAAGACTTCAGAGGACGTTCACTATGTTCCTGATATGAACGCTGCTTATTTCCTGAATCCTTCTAACGCTGCAGTTACTGAGGATGCCAAGGATTATAAGTTTGTCGTAAATAATGCTACTTACACTTCTACACGTGCTGCAAGCAATCCTATCTTCAACATCGAGAAGGTTAACAACTATAATGGTGTTGTAGATGTACATGCTAAGTATAGCGGTGAGGCTCTTAAGCAGCTGAACCTTAAGGAAAACCAGAAAGATATGACTCTCGTTGCTTTGCGTTATACAAAGGACGGTGTTTCTGTAACTTCTGATTTCGCTACTCTCGTAACTTCAGAGTATACTGGTGTAGAGATTCGTAATGCAAAATCAAACTTCAGTGACTATCGTTCTGCTCGTTTGATTGGTACTGCAGCAGCCGCGATTGCTAGCAATTCTGGAACAGTAAGTGGATATACTCCTATTGCTCGCGTTCAGTATGACGATGCAGTAGGTATCGACCTCCGTGAGTATGTTAAGACATTCTGGAAGACAAGCGATAACAAGTATGTATCTGTAGAGAAGAAGAATGCTACTGAGGATCTCGTTAAGAACGACGGATTTAAGTATACTTTCGAACTCGTAGGTTATACCAAGGGTCAGAATGAGACTTCTCAGAGTGCTCATGCAGCTATTGCAGCTGACGGTTATACTCTCCGTGCTCAGGCTGTTAATGATAAGGGTCTGCAGCAGGCTTATGGTAAGGGCGAACAGACACGTGCTACTATCAACCGCGAGCCGTTGGTACGTGTTGCGCTCAATGATACTGTAAACAACAAGGTTGTTGCTGTTGGTTATCTCAAGCTTAAGATTGTTGAGACCATGGCTGATCCTACATTCATTACAAAGGATTTCGCTGATAACACAGCATTCACACTGAACTGTGACGACAATAACCCGGCTCTCAATAAGAAGATTGCTTGGCATGAGGTTGAGAACCAAATTCTCGCTGACAAGGACATTAACATGTCTAAGAAGGAGTTTGAGGCAACATATCAGCTCGATGGCTATTCACAGAATCTGACACAGTTTAACAACAACACTCTCAATGCTTCAGTACGTGAGAATAACATCGGTGTTGTTCGTGTTACAAAAACAGACTGGCAGGGTACTATGACAGAGGTACTCCAGTGGACTATTTCTGGTCAGCAGGCTTACTCTATCTTCAAGAACGAGGGTGTTAAGGAAGTTTCTACTTACGTACGTTATGCTTTGAGAGATGGTAAGACAGCTACTCATAAGTACATCTACGTTAAGTTCACATGGACTCCTTCTCAGATTAACATCAAGCCTGTTACTGAGTTCAGCAACTCATCTAAGACTAAGCAGCTTTGGTATGCTGCAAATAGCCTCACGGCTGGTACTGGCTACGATGAAATCCACGGTAACGTAGAGCAGATTGGTGCACCTGGTGCAAAGGATTTGTTCAAGTTCGACATCAAGAGCAATCTCGTTGGCAACAAGCTGGCCCTTAGCGCTATGAAGGCTCCTTACGATGTTCTTAATAAGATCGTAAATGGTAATGCTTACTTCGTATTTGTTGATGGTCACGGTTTCAAGGCTGTTAATAACATGCCTAATATGTCAATTCTCGCACTTCCGACAACTAATGACGAATATGTACCTGTTGCTACAATGACACGCGAGGGTATTGTTGAGGTAACTAAGAACGCTGAGGCTCTTGTACTGCTCAATGCATATGGTCCTGATCAGTTGTCTAAGGTGCCTACCGCTCGTGTAGCTGTTAAGTCGGCAACTTGCTGGGGTGCTCCTCTCACTATCTCAAACAACGAGTTCGACATCAAGTTCCTCCGTCCTATCACTGTAGAGGGTGCTTCTGCTGAGTTCACTGACGCTACTGTATCAAGTGCTGATGTTAAGTTGACATTCAAGAACTGGAATGGCTACAACTTTACTGATACTAAGCGTCCTGAGGCTTCTAAGAGCTACTTCGCTTACTATGGTGTTAAGAAGATCAACCTCCTTACAAAATTGGCTACAACAGACCTCAATGGTAAAGACCAGAAGTTGAGCGAGGTGACAACTAAGATTAAGTTGGACTACCAGGCTCCGACAGAGAGTCCTATCGTTGCTGACAAGTATGGTAAGCTTACTTACTACAACAACGGTCTGACTGTAGGTGACTTCACAATTACTATCCCTGCTGAGATCACTTACGACTGGGGTGTATTGAAGACAAACGTTATCGTTAAGGTTAACAAGACACAGGTTGCAACAAAGACTGTTAAGAAGTAATAGTTTTTGAACTTTTTCATACAATAACTAATAACGGATGGCAGGCATGGCTGTGAAGCGCGTGCCTGCCTTTTTTCTCAATATAAACATTAAGAGACAGCGTTAAGATGAAACACATTTTTAAAAGTCAATATGCTCTTGCAATAGCCGTTGCTATTGTTATGTTTGCTGCCGTTGGCTGTAAACAGAAAAAGTCCGCACCTACTGAGACTGGTTTCGAACTGTCAATGACAAATGCCGACTCAACAGCCGTGGTGCAGCTTGTAGACCAGTTCTTTGGCTATGCCGAGAACGAATGCTATACTGAGGCTGCTGCCATGCTTTTCACTGCACATACAGAGTCTGATTCGCTCTATCTTGAGCCGGAACCTCTCAACAATGAGCAACTTGGTGTAATGATAGGCAAGCTCAAGGCGCTCAAGATAAAGAGTCATCATATCGACTACATCAAGTTCAATGAGACCTATCTCAATGAGGTGAAGTGTACGGTCTTTCTTTCTGAAGAGGTTGAGGGTCCTAATGCTATCCGCACCGTGTTCTACTTTAAGCCGGTCGACTATATGGGTGCTTGGAAACTGTGTGTGATGGATTCTCCTTCGGGCGACCATGGTGTTGTCGATCCAAGCAAGCGCGATTCAGTGACGAACTCTTACGAAGGTGAGATCCGTGATAAGAACTTCAAGAAACTTGAGAGTAAGAAATAAACACACAAGTAAATAAACCACTAAATATCTTAAAGTATGAAATCAATAAAGACATTTTTGGCAGCTTCATTGCTTGCTGCAGGCACAATGACTGCTGCAGCTCAGGCTACTTATACAGACCAGGAAGGCAACGACTATCAGTTTAAGAAGCACCTGTTCCTCGACCTTCAGGCTGGTGGACAGTACACACTCGGCGAAGGCAAGTTCGGCGATATGCTCTCACCAAACTTCCAGATTGGCTTGGGCTATCAGTTCTCGCCCGCTTTCGCAATGCGTCTGCAGGCTAACGGACTTCAGAGCCGTGGCGGATGGTCGGGCTTCCGTGACAAGGTAGGCGACGCCCCCTTCACAGCTAAGTATAAGTTCAACTATGTTGCTCCTGGTGTTGACTTCATGCTCAACCTCAGCAACCTTTTCTGTGGTTGGAACCCCAACCGCGTACTCAACGTTACAGCATTCCTCGGTGCTGGTGTCAATGTGGCATACGGCAACGACGAGGTGCAGGATATCGCTGCCAATCTGCAGAATCTCAACAAGTACAATCTTGAGTATCTCTGGGACGGCACTAAGGCACGTCCGTTTGGTCGTGGCGGTGTAGACGTTTCTATTCGTGTCAGCAAGAACGTAAGCATCATGCTCGAGGGCAATGCCAATGTTCTCACCGACAAGTACAACTCAAAGAAGGCAGGCAATTCCGACTGGTATTTCAATGCTTTGGCTGGTGTGCGCATCAATCTTGGCAAGAGCCATACAAAGCGCCAGAAGCCGCAGCCGGTTGAGGAAACTCCGGCACCAGCTCCAGCACCAGTACAGGAGTATGTAGCTCCCGTAGAGCAGCCTAAGGCTGAGCCAAAGGTAGAGGACATCCGTCGCGACGTATTCTTCCTCATCAACTCTAAGACTATCCGTACTCAGGAGCAGCAGAAGATTCAGGAGATTGTCGACTTCCTCCACAACAATCCTGAGGCTAAGGTAGAGGTGACTGGCTATGCCGATGCCGGCACAGGCAACAATACTATCAACGACCGCCTTGCAAAGCAGCGTGCTCAGGTTGTTACAAAGGCTCTCGTCGAGAAGTATGGCATTGCTAAGGAACGTATTTCTACAGATTCAAAGGGTGCACGTGTTCAGCCGTTTGCTGAAAACAATAAGAACCGTGTTACTATCATGATAGCAAAGTAGTATGTATGGTTTTCAGAACTTGTGAAAGTTCTATATGGTTTAAAATGTAGGTATAATGTAAAGGGGATGCACCAAGACTTTAATGTCTTGATGCATCCCCCACTTTTTTGTGTTTTTCAGAAACAATCAATATTAACCTATAACCTAACTAAAACCTACTATGTGTAACCTACTAATCTATGTGTAACCTAATAATCAATTCATTCTCAAATGTTCTTACATTATGTATTCTGCAATATATGTACCAACAAAAAAGCGCTGACATTCTGTCGCAATTAATGACAGGATGTCAGCACTCTATATAGGAGGCTATTGCGTCCTCGCCGTAGCCTGAGAATTACATCAGCGTAAGTGTATACAGATAAATCACGGCTGCCGGAATAGCCATCAGCGACGAGTCGAAGCGGTCGAGCATGCCACCGTGTCCTGGCAGAATGTTGCCCGAGTCCTTGATGCCTATGGTGCGCTTGAACAGCGACTCCACGAGGTCGCCCCATGTTCCGAAGAACACGACTACGAGACCCATACCAATCCATTGTACTACCGACAGCGATACTTCGGCATTGGCTGCGTGCATGTCAGAGTTCTCGTACATGCCAATCAAGGCTGCTACTACAATTACCAGAATGCCGCCTCCAATACTTCCTTCCCAACTCTTGCCCGGCGACACACGCGGAAACAGCTTGTGCTTGCCGAAGAGCGAACCGCTCAGGTAGGCGCCTGTGTCGTTGGTCCAGAGGAAAATGAACACACTCAGCGGCAGCAGTGATGTATAAACCACACCGTCGGCAGTGCCTCTGAATGCCAGCACGTTGAGCATCGAGAGGGGTAGGGCGATGTACATCTGCGACAGCATGGTGTATGCCCAGTTGTTGATGGGGTTGGGCGCTTTGGTGTACAGCTCCGATATGAACATATACACTACAGTCAGCAGATAGGGGATGAATACTGCCGACGGCACTATGCCCGAACAGAAGCCCGCAACGCCGAAGAACAGATATACACCTGCCACAGTGGCGAGAAAGCGGTTTACCGTCACATTCTCGATGTTGTTTACAATGCCCGTATATTCCCACACGGTCAGTCCGGTAATCAGTGCAAACAATAGTATCATAGCCTCGGGGCGCAGGAAGCATGTCACTACAGCTGCCACGAATATCACGCCTGTAATCGAGCGTACGATGAGGTTTTTCATTTTATCACTCATAGTCTGAAAGAAGTTTGTTTTATTAGTATTTTCTTATTGGCGGTGGAGGCCAAATGCCTCCGCTACTCTTCTTTGTGTTTTGCTGCCTCGTGCTCTTCCTGTGCCTTTCTTACTTCTTCGGGCATGTCCTCAAGCTTGGGCAGATTGTCCTCGATTATCTCTTCCGAGCGGCTCACCCAGGGGCGTTTGCCGAATATGCGCTCCACGTCTTCAGCGAATATCACCTCGCGTGTCATAAGCAGTTCAGCCAGCTGGTTGTGTCCCTCGCTGTGCTCCTTGAGTATCTGCTTGGCGCGTGCATACTCGTCGTTGATCATCTTGAGCACCTCGTCGTCCATAATCTTTGCCGTTGTCTCCGAGTAGGGACGCTGGAACTGATACTCCTGCTGGTTGTAATAGCAGATGTTGGGCAGTCGGTCGCTCATGCCGGCGTAGGCTATCATGCCGTAAGCCGACTTGGTGGCACGTTCAAGGTCGTTCATCGCGCCTGTAGATATGTGTCCGGTGAAGAGTTCCTCAGCGGCACGTCCACCCAGCAATGAGCACATCTCGTCGAGCATTTGCTCCTTGGTAGTGATTTGTCGTTCTTCGGGCAGATACCATGCTGCACCCAGTGCACGTCCGCGCGGCACAATGCTCACCTTGACGAGCGGATTGGCATGCTCGCAGAACCATGACACAGTGGCGTGACCTGCTTCGTGCAGCGCAATGGTGCGCTTCTCGTCGTTGGTCATCACCTTGGTCTTCTTCTCCAGTCCGCCGATGATACGGTCTACAGCGTCGAGGAAGTCCTGCTTGCCCACGCTCTTCTTGTTATGGCGTGCAGCTATAAGGGCAGCCTCGTTGCAGACGTTGGCAATGTCGGCACCCGAGAATCCCGGTGTCTGGCGTGAGAGGAAGTCTATGTCGACAGTATGATCAATCTTCACCTTGCGCAGATGCACGTTGAATATCTCCTTACGCTCGGTAAGGTCGGGCAGGTCGACGCTAATCTGACGGTCGAAACGTCCGGCGCGCAGCAATGCCTTGTCGAGCATGTCGACACGGTTGGTAGCTGCAAGTATGATGACACCGCTATTGGTGCCGAATCCGTCCATCTCTGTAAGCAAGGCGTTGAGCGTGTTCTCGCGCTCATCGTTGCCTCCCATTGACGGGTTCTTGCTACGTGCACGACCCACAGCGTCAATCTCGTCGATGAAGATGATACATGGAGCCTTCTCCTTGGCCTGGCGGAACAGGTCGCGAACACGACTAGCACCTACACCTACGAACATTTCGACGAAGTCCGAACCGCTCATTGAGAAGAAAGGTACGCCGGCCTCGCCAGCCACAGCTTTTGCAAGCAGAGTCTTACCGGTTCCCGGAGGACCTACGAGCAATGCGCCCTTAGGTATCTTACCGCCAAGGTCGGTATATTTCTGAGGTTCCTTCAGGAAGTCGACTATCTCCTGCACCTCCTGCTTGGCACCAGCCTGACCAGCCACATCCTTGAATGTTATGCCCATGTCGTTGCCCTTCTCGTACATCTGTGCTTTCGATTTGCCTACGTTGAAGATGCCGCCTCCGACACTTCCGCCTCCGCCACTCATGCGTCGTATGATAAACATCCAAAGCAGTACGAACAATACTATCGGACCGAATGTGTAGAACAGTGACATCAGTCCGGAGTTGCTGTCCTTCTCATAGCTGTAGTCGGCTATCTTGCCTTTTTGCAGTGCTGCCGACAGATAGGTGTCGACAGCATCGGTCGAACCATAGGTAACGGTCACGAAGGGATCGCGTCCTACTTGCTGACCCGACTGTCCGAACACATCGCGTATCTTGTCGGGCTTCACGTACATACGCAGCGTACCCTTGTCCTTGTTTATTACTACACTCTTGGCGTAGCCCTTCTGCACATAGGTCATGAACCTGGTGTATGTTGCTTCCTGGCTTGCCGATGGCCCGCCAATGATGGCAGAGCCTCCGTCGGAGAATAACGCCACCAGCAGAACCACGAGTATAATCGTGTATATCCAGTTCATATTGAACCGTGGCATCTTCGGCTGGTTGTCTCCCAGAGGATTTTTTTTGTTGTCCATAATTGTTTGCTCTTAATCGAGATTTGGCACGTTGGTGATGGCAGCATCCTGCCAGAGATTTTCAAGATTGTAGAAATCGCGTGCTTCAGGGATAAATATATGTACGAGTACGTCGCCGTAGTCCATAGCCACCCAGTAAGCCTGAGGCAGGCCCTGTACGTGTATTGGCTTGTCGCCGGCTTCGATGCGTGCTGTCTCCTCTACGGAGTCGGCAATGGCTTCCACCTGCGACGGCGAATTACCCTGGCAGATTACGAAGTAATTGGCTATTGAGCCGTCCAATTCGCGCAAGTCGGCTATTGTTATGTCCTGTCCCTTTTTCTCTTGAATACCTTTAACAATGGCTTCTACAAGTTTGTTCTTAGTTTCCATTCAGATTTCTTTATTGTTTTCTTTATTATATATAATAATGTGTATATACTGCTTGGTTTGTATATTTTTTAGTAATGCAAAGGTACAGTGAATAATCTGAAAAACGGCTGAAAACCTATAAAAACGGCTTTTTATTAGATTTTATTAAAAAAAAACACGAAAAATGTTTGCATTTCAAATTTTATTTGTATCTTTGCACTCGCAATTAGGGAACGAGTTGCGCTGATATTGGGATATGGTGTAATGGTAACACTACAGATTCTGGTCCTGTCATTCTTGG
>OMCE01001169.1_pt1 | contig 10974 bp, 8 predicted proteins | sample 1644981 | NCBI WGS metagenome assembly OMCE01 (sample SAMEA103958151, study PRJEB25191) | human gut metagenome | reverse complement strand
TGCATTCGCCTTGCACGATGATTCAGCCCGCCCTTGCTAAATCCGAAACTTGAGTAGCCTTATAACCTCCAAACTAAAAACCGAACGATAAAGGCTCCCTTTAAAGTTTCCTCATCGACAGCCTCTTCCACATGCAACAAGACATTTTAAAGCACCTACTACAGCAATACTGGGGGTACCCCGACTTTCGCGGCATTCAACGTCAAATCATTGACAATGTAATGGCTGGGCGCGACACGTTAGGACTCATGCCCACTGGCGGTGGCAAGAGCATCACCTTTCAGGTGCCAACACTTGCTATGGACGGATTGTGTCTTGTTGTAACGCCACTCATCGCACTAATGAAGGACCAAGTGGCCAACCTACGCCGTCACGGCATTACGGCTGCTGCCATTTATTCAGGACAATCGCGTACGGAGATAATCAAACACCTTGACAACGCTATCTTTGGAGCCTATAAGTTCTTATACGTTTCGCCCGAACGACTGTCTACCGCTATCTTCATGAATAAGGTGCAACGCATGAAAGTATGCCTCATCACCGTCGACGAGGCGCACTGCATCTCTCAATGGGGCTATGACTTCCGTCCGCAATACCTACGCATTGCCGAAGTTCGCAAGTTACTCCCCGAAGTCCCCGTATTAGCCTTAACGGCTACAGCTACACGCATGGTTGTAGACGACATCTGCCAACGCTTGAGTTTTCGCGAAGGATCACAAGTGTTTCGTATGAGCTTTGCTCGCCCCAACCTACACTACATCGTACGCTACATCGACAAGAAGACCGACGAACTTTTACACATACTCAATTGCGTCGAAGGCTCTACTATTGTCTATACCCGTTCACGCATAGCCACTAAAGAAATAGCCGACTTTCTAAATCAGAATGGCATCGCAGCCCTATACTACCACGCGGGACTTACCAACCTTGAGAAGGACACACGCCAACACGCATGGCAAGACGACCGCGTACGCGTTATGGTGGCCACCAATGCCTTCGGCATGGGAATTGACAAACCTGATGTGCGTTTGGTAGTACACATGGACGTGCCCGACTCCGTGGAGGCTTACTTCCAAGAGGCTGGACGCGGTGGACGCGACGGACAAACGTCCTATGCCGTACTATTAACAACGCGTGGAGACGACACGCGACTCCGCAATCACATCACACAAGGATTTCCTGAGCGTGACTACATTCGACGCGTTTACTTAGAGATAGCTTCCTTCTTACAAGTAGGCGAAGGCGAGGGAGAAGGACGCACCTTCAACTTCGACATCAGCAAGTTCTGTCACATCTTTCACCACTTCCCCATACAATTGGTGAGTGCTTTAAACCTTTTGACGCAAGCGGGCTACATTCACTTTAGCATTGAAGACAACCACTCATCACGCATGATCTTTTTGGTAACGCGTGAGGAACTGTATGACATTCACTTTATGACGGCAGAGGAAGAACAATTGCTCAACGTGGCAATGCGAACCATTGGCGGCTTCTTCGCTGACTACATGGAGATTGATGAGGAACATTTGGCACAAGTTTGCGAGTGCACGCAAGACGAGATATACAAGACGTTATGCCACCTATCCAAATTACGCATTATCAATTACGTGCCTCACACCAATATGCCGCAAATTACTTACACCCAACGGCGTGTTGACAACGATTATGTGGTCATTCCACGGTCTATCTACGAGGATCAAATGGAACTGTACCGAAAGCGCATCGAGGCAATGATTGGCTATATCAACGACCAGACGACTTGCCGCAGCCGTTACTTACTTCACTACTTTGACGATGACGGTCCCGATTGTGGCTACTGCGACGTTTGTATCGAGCGCGAAAGTTATGTCAACCAACTCTCTGAAGTTCAACAAGTAGACGAGGCCAAAAAGTATATACTCCGATTCTTAGCTGACAACCACCCTCACCCCATCACCGACTTTACCCAATCGGGCTTTGATAGAGTCATTCTAACAAAGGCCTTTCAGCAACTCTGCCAGGAACAACTTCTTGAACAAAAGGACGGTATAATAAAAGCCATTTAGCCAAATTCTCTTAACACCTATCATATTATGATACACATCAGACACCTTCTCACCCTATTCTTTATAAGCCTACTAACATTAAACGTTGGAGCACAAACGCTAACGACCGATAGCATTGAACACGAAGTGTTACTCGAAACCTCTAAAGGCAACATTCGCGTTAAATTATACAATGACACGCCTATTCACCGCGACAACTTCCTTAAACTGGTACGTCAAGGCTTCTACGACGGATTGCTCTTTCACCGTGTCATACCTGACTTCATGATTCAAGCAGGCGATTCTGCCAGCCGTCATGCCAAAGAGGGGGTATTACTTGGCGATTCTCCCGAGCCATATACCTTACCAGCCGAAATTCATTTTCCAACCCACTTTCATCGTCGCGGTGCCTTAGCAGCAGCACGCGAGGGAGATGAGAAGAATCCACAACGGGCCTCATCTTATTCTCAATTCTATATCGTGACAGGAAGTATCTTTACCGACGACGGCCTTGATATCATGCAAGAACGCCTTGACTCTACCACACACAACACCATAAAGTTAACTCCTAAGATAAAAGAGGTGTACCGCACGTTTGGTGGTGCTCCCCACCTTGACGGACAGTACACGGTATTTGGCGAAGTGGTTGAAGGATTTGACGTGACCGATCTTATCCAATGGGCTAGCCGCGATGAGAACAACCGCCCCTTTGACGACATTCGCATCATTAAGGCGACAGTGGTGAAGTAGAATACTAAGAAGTAGAGTACTAACAAAATTAATGACCTTTATGAAAAAACAAAAGCATTCACTCTTTCGAACGACTGATGGTAATGACTACTTTTGGCCGTTTGTCTTGGTTACGACCTTATTCTTCTTATGGGGCTTTGCCCATAGCATACTCGATGTGCTGAATAAGCACTTTCAAGAGACTATGCACATTGGTAAAACGGAGTCGGCCTTAGTACAAGCTGTCGTATATGGCGGTTACTTCTTAATGGCTTTGCCCGCTGGACAAGTTATTAAGCGATTTGGCTACCGCATGGGAGTAATCGCAGGACTATTACTCTACGGAGTAGGCGCCTTGCTCTTTATACCTGGCGGACAACTGCTCTCGTTTCCATTCTTTCTCTTTTCACTATTCATCATTGGCTGCGGACTTACTTGCTTAGAGACGGCTGCCAATCCTTACGTCACCGTGTTGGGCAATGAAGAAGGAGCAGCGCGACGCATCAACCTTTCCCAATCGTTCAATGGCTTGGGTTGGATTGTAGGTCCATTGGTAGGCGGACAGTTCGCCTTCGCAGCAGGCAGTAGCCAAAGCAGTATCGCTATACCCTATGCGGTGATAGGCATTATCGTGCTGTGCGTGGCACTCATCTTCGTTCGGGTTAAATTACCTGAAGTAGCAGAAACGGCTGATGCTCCTACTGACGCTTCTAAGAGCCAGACTTCTCTGTGGCAACATCGCAACTTTGTATTTGGTCTCTTTGCTTTATTTATGTACGTAGCTGCACAGACGGGTATTAATAGCTTTTTCATCAACTATGTCACTGAAAATGCAAGCATAAGCAATGTCAATGCCTCCCTCTTATTAGGTTTTGGTGGCATGGGCTTATTTATGTTAGGTCGTATGGGCGGAAGTTGGCTTATGTCGCGCATTGCGGCAGAGCGCGTATTGCTCTATTGTGCCATTGGCGCAGCATTGGCTATGGCCGTGTTACTAACAGGAGCTGGAACATTGGGTATCATCGCCTTCTTAGTGTGCTATCTATGTGAAAGCATTATGTTCCCCACGATCTTTGCCCTTTCGCTACACGGAGTGGGCGTACATACCAAATTAGCCTCTTCCTTTTTAATCATGAGCATTGTGGGCGGAGCCATTGCTCCAGTGCTAATGGGCTTAATAGCCGACAACGTTTCCATGGCTCTGGCCTTTAGTGTACCCCTAGTTTGCTTTATAGTAATCGCTGCGTATGCGGCTAAAGTTCATTGATTTTTTTGTTGACAAGTTAACAAGTTGACGAGTTGACTCAAAAAAGAGGAAAAATGCTCAACGACGAAATATTTGACCTTATCGCCCAAACGTTTGGCCATCCGTTTACGCCCACTCAAGAGCGTGCTGCAACGTTGTTGGCCCACTTTGTCACTACGCCGCGAGCCGATGCTGCCTGTATCTTGCGAGGCTATGCCGGTACGGGTAAGACATCGTTGGTGGGTGCATTGGTAAAGGTGATGCGCATGCTCAAGCGAGAAGTGGTACTATTGGCTCCTACTGGACGCGCAGCGAAGGTATTCTCTCATCATGCGGGGGTACCAGCCTACACGATTCATCGTATCATCTACCGACAGCAAACCTTTCAAGGTGAAGGTACACGCTTTTCGTTAGGCTTTAACAAATTGCGTCATGCCCTCTTTGTCGTCGACGAAGCTTCGATGATAAGCAGTGGCGTGGGCAGCATGGGCGATTCCCTCTTTGGCACAGGTGAACTAATGGACGACTTGATACGCTACGTCTATTCAGGTGAGGGCTGTCGTCTCCTCCTGGTGGGCGATACAGCACAGTTGCCCCCAGTGGGCGAAGAAGATAGCCCCGCTCTGCGTAATGACGTACTGCAACGTTACGGACTTTTAGTAGGAAGTGCCGACTTAACCGAAGTGGTACGCCAAAGTAGTGAGAGCGATGTTCTTTCGGGAGCTACCTTATTGCGCAATTTACTGAACGAGGGATTTGAGGGCATACCGCCTATTCACACCGACCCCAAGGGGGAAGTGCGCGCCTTACCAGGCAATGAATTAATTGAAAGTTTGGTAAGCGATTATCAAAGTTTCGGAGCGGACAATGTCATTGTGGTTACACGGTCAAACAAACGTGCCAACATTTATAACAATGGTATACGTTCACGCATATTTGACCGCGAGGAAGAACTGACACGAAACGACCTGATTATGGCGGTGAAGAACAATTACTTCTGGACGGCTGAATGTGCGAAATCATTAGGAAAGGACGAACGCATGCCCATTGATTTTATCGCCAATGGCGACACGGCCGAAGTCGTGCGCATACGCAACGTACACGAACAATATGGATTTCGATTTGCCGATGCTACACTGCGCTTTGCCGATTACGATGACTTTGAATTAGACTGTCGAGTACTGCTGAGCACCTTACAATCGGAGTCGCCCTCACTAACACGTGAGGAGAGCAATCAACTTTACGAACGGGTGTTGGAAGACTATCAACATATTCCTCTCAAGAAGGATCGCATGAAGGCACTGCGTCAAGACCCTTATTACAATGCATTACAAATCAAATATGCCTACGCTGTTACTTGTCATAAAGCACAAGGCGGCCAGTGGGCACGCGTTTACGTTGACCAAGGTTTTATCCCCGAAGGCACGACAGGCAATGCCTACTTACGCTGGTTCTATACAGCCTTCACGCGCACTACAGAACGCATTTATTTGGTGAATTGGACAGCGCAAAATAACGTATAAGGTGTGTTCTCTCATTCTATTTTACGATTTAAGGTTATGAGGTTATAAAGTTACATCATGTTGATAATCAACTATACTAACTTTATAACCTCATAACCTTAAATCATAGAACTGGGTATAAAAAAAATAGCTATAAATATTATTATTCAAAAAATTACCCTCCAACTCAAAAAAATACCCCCCCCCTCTCAACATTTTACTTTTTTTTGTAACTTTGCCTAATAACAACCCACTCCTCTATAAGGAGTGTTAAATAAAGGCAAACGCTTAACAAGCGAACCTATTAAAAAAACTAACAGACGCAGTTCATTTACAAAAGATGAAGACAAAGACATGTCCTATTTGCCACACGGCTTATCCAGACGATTTACCCTCTTGCCCACATTGCAACAAATCGAAATTGGGGGGGGGTAAAAATAAATAAAAGAACCACTGGCAAGAAATACGAGTTTGGCTCGTATGATCGCGACTTAAAGCACTATTATCAACAAAAAAGAATGATTCAAATCATTGCCATCATTGCCTTATGCCTTGCCCTAGCGTTAGTAGCGTGGTGCTTGATAGCATGTTAAAGAAGAAAAAGAAAAAAAACAAAAAAACAAGAGGAAACATATCAATCCCTATAGGGTGGTGGCTAACACAGGACTTCGTATAGAGTCGATGATTGGTAAATCATGTTTGTTAATAGTCACCACCTTTTTTGGCTCAATATCAAATCCTGTGAGTAAAACTGCAATTTGAAAATTTAACATGAATGAACATTAACGAATAATTAACAAAAAAATTAATGAAATAATTAATGTTCAATTAATTATTTCATTAATTTTTATTCTTGTTCTCTTCGATAAATTGCAGTTTAAGAATCTTTTCCTTTTAGAACGTCAATCTAAACATACCACGAATGCCCCACTTTTGTGTGCCAGCATTGATGTAATTAAGACGACGCACGTATTCGATGTGGAAGATTTTGAAAATGTTGTGAATACCAACAACCACCTCTACATAAGGCACCTTGCGATCCATTGGGCGCGACTGCGATGCAAAGACGCCATTCTCCCATGTGCCAGGAAAGTAGAGCAAACGCGTATCGTTCGCATTGCGCGAGAGCATAGGATTGTTCTTATCCGTCAATGTACCCCAAAGCACATTGCAACCGATGTATTCACGCCACTTCAATTTCTTGATTAACGGAATGCGATTAAGTATCTTACCATTCAAGTCCCAAGAGTACATCAACGACACGTAACGATCGTTCATAAACTCCATGTTGTCTATCAAGTTGAAAGTATTATCCTCCATGATGTACGACAAGTTGGCTGCAGGCATGATGAGCAAGGGGAAAGGTACCTTATTCCACTGCACACCGCCCTTTACCATAAAGTCCATCTTACCCCATGAAGCCAACCAGAAGCGCTTGTAGATACTTGCTTCGGTAAAGTTGTAAGTATAATCCTTACCACCTGCTAAATTGTAAAGTCCAGCTGTATGGTTGAGTGCAAAGATAGGCGCATCGTTATTGGCCGTGATGCGACGCTGCTTAGTATTAATCCATGTTACGCCAGGTTGGAAACGCAGCCCGACACTGAAGTCGTAAGTGCGAATGTAAGGCATATTGAATGCGCCGCCCTCTTGACTAATAGCAGGGCCATGCATGACTTGATAAAGGAGTTCGCCTGTTGGCGTATCCTTAGAGGTGCGTGCCTGAATGTTGAAGCGCAGGCCGTTCTCCCATTCGCGATCCCACAACAACTTGTACGTTTCGTAGTACATCATGTGCTTCACTGTGGTCCACTTAAACGAGGTAAAGACGTTATCCTTATCCGTTGGTAAGAACTTATCAGAAGGCGACATCACGTCACGCGAATAATTGAACGTAAGATTGTTCACTGGAAACTCGCGTGGCAAATAAGCCTTCTTATTGAAAGAGTAAGTCACCTCACCCATGCCTTTCCACTTCTCGTCTTTAAAGCCATAGGCAATATAGCCTTTCAAGAAGAGGTGTTTGTTAAAGTTGGCTGTAGTCTGTGCTGAAGCACGTAGGCGAAGTCCGTCCACGAAGTTTTGCGTTATCATCGTATTGACTGGGCCTATATCTACCTTTGAAGGCTTTTCAGGATTAACCGAAGTCTCCACAAAGTTTTCGATAAAAGCCTTGGCCACCCAAAGCACAGGTTTGAAACCCTTCACTTGTTCTAACTTATGAATGAGTTGACTCATCGAACTCTCACTGCGCGAGAGCGAATCGGCACGATGTTCCTCCCAGAAGGAATTGTCCTGCATCTGTGCATTAGCGGCCGTAAGCGTTTCGCCCTTAAACTTAAAGTTGCGGTCAGGAATAGGTTCGAACGAAAAGTTGCTATACTCCGTCGAACGCTTTACTTGGAACTTCTGTAAGAACTTAGCTATCTTGAGTTGCACCAGCATGTCATCGCGTGTCAACACCTGCTCGCCCGTAGGCAATTGTTCAAACTCTTGGATAATGCGCATGCGCTCTACAAAGTTTACGTCGCTTCGCACGGGGATACCCATGTCTACCTTACGCACGCGATAGGTGCTGTCGGCCATAATATAGATGCTGCCTGAGAAGCCAAAGTCCTGTGGATTGTTAGGTGTAAAGTCTACTTGTATGCACTTATCCTGATTGTTCACCTTCGGCGTGTCAACAATGAAGTAGCGGTAGAAGCTAATGGCCGTCTTCGACGAGATAGGGCTGGTAAAGGGATACTGCAAGAGGCGCACTTCGTCCTTATAAATGTCGACATCGGTAAAGCAGTCCTTGAGCATCGTATTGACAATGTCGCCCGTATTAAGCAAGTCATTGATACCATTTGAGCGCTGCCCCAAGATAATGGTCTTTTCGCTCTTCGGCTCTTTACGATAGATGAGTTGCGACACAGTTTCGTCCACCGAAATGGGGAGAATGAGTTTACCCGTCTCGTTGCACACCTCAACGTGATCTTTCAAGAAGGGAAATTTCTTAAACTTTCCTTCTTGAAATATCTTGTCCGTCACCTCGTTAAAGGCAAACGTTATCTTTGAATACTTATCAATGCTATAATAGTCATGATGGTGAAGGTCACTATTTTTCTTAGCAGCTATCACCTTGCGCATAAGTTCAACGGCAGGGTTGTTCTTACGCGAATATTTTGTCTTTTTACCCGTCACCTCTGCCGTACCCAACGACTTCTCCATGGCATCAATTTTAAACACAAGGGAGTCGCCAGGCATTTTGACGCTTATCGTCTTGGTCTCGTAACCAATCACCGAGAAGCGCAAACGGCCAGCTTTAAAGGGCAACTTGAAGTAGCCGTCTAAGTCGGTCTGCGTACCACCGCCATTGGTATACACCACGTTGACAAAGGGCAGTTTCTCGCCTGTCTTGGCGTCAACAACCGTGCCCGATAGGGTGCGCTGTGCATAAACGGCCATGCAGGCCATCAGCAGTGTTAAAATTGTGAATAGTCGTTTCATGTAGTGAATGTGCAAATGTGCAAATGTGAGAATGTGCAAATGCGGGGGATGTGCAAATGCGGGGCAATGTGCAAATGTGAGAATGTGCAAATGGTCGCCTTTATTTGCTGCGTTTTAAAGATAACTAACTTACCTGTTAACTCGTCAACCTGTTAACCCGTCAACCTGTTAACTCGTCAACCTGTTAACTCGTCAACCTGTTAACTCGTCAACCTGTTAACCCGTCAACCTGTTAACTCGTCAACCTGTTAACTCGTCAACCCGTAACTCATATATGAAGAAAAGTGCTAACACATAATGAGAAGAGTCTACCTATAGAACACACTCCATTACGTGTTAGCATTTTCATACATTAGATATTGGCTATCACTTGCCAGTATCTTGTCTTTTAATCAATTTCTTCGTCAGCCTCGTAGCCACCCATTTCGCGAATAGCATTCTTCAGCATTACGTACTGCTGGAAGAGGTGGTTGATAGGTACTTCGCCTTCCGTGTAGTCGTGCATCGGACTCTTGAGGAAGAAGCTCAAGAAGCGCTGCGTACCATAACGGCCCTTACGAGCTGCGAGGTCAGAGAGCAAGACGAGGTCGAGCAACAGAGGTGCAGCGAGGATTGAGTCACGACAAAGGAAGTTAATCTTAATCTGCATGGGGTAACCCATCCAGCCAAATATGTCGATATTATCCCAACCTTCTTTGTTGTCGTTGCGAGGGGGATAGTAGTTGATACGTACCTTGTGGTAGTAGTTTGAGTAGAGGTCAGGTTGCTTGTCGGCTTCGAGAATGCTCTCAAGGGTTGAAAGCTTTGATACTTCCTTCGTGTGGAAGTTGGCGGGTTCGTCGAGCACGAGTCCGTCGCGATTGCCCAAGATGTTGGTTGAGAACCAACCGCTCAAACCTAAGCAACGAGTGCCAATGATAGGAGCGAAACCTGACTTAACGAGTGTCTGCCCCGTCTTGAAGTCTTTACCAGCGATAGGTATCTTCGTCTTTTCGGCCATTTCCCACATAGCAGGAATGTCGACCGTCGTGTTAGGAGCACCCATAATGAAGGGAGCACCTTCAGCCAATGCGGCATAGGCATAACACATAGAGGGAGCTACGTGTTCGCAGTCATTGGCCTTCATTGCTGCTTCAAGGGCGGCAAGTGTGCCATGTACCTTTTCGTCTACGGGGACGTAGATTTCAGTAGAAGCGGCCCAGATTACTACAATACGATCGCAATGGTTGTCGGCCTTGAAGCGGCGGATGTCTTCACGCAAAGCTTCTACCATATCCCAACGCGTAGCGCAATCTTTTACGTTGTCACCGTCGAGGCGTTTGGCGTAGTTGTGGTCGAAAGCGGCCTTCATCGGCACGATGGCTTTCAATTCATCACGTACGGGTTCTATGTCGCGGTCGCGCAACACTTCTGCGTTCAATGCACTCTCGTAAGCGTTAGCAGGATAAACGTCCCAAGCACCAAATACGATGTCGTTGAGTGAAGTAAGGGGAACGATTTCTCCATAGTGTAAGTACTTCTTGTCCTTACCGCGTCCTACGCGAATCTTATCATACTGAGTCATTGAGCCAACGGGCTTGGCAAGGCCTTTGCGTGTCATGAGTACACCAGTCATAAAGGTGGTTGTTACCGCACCCAGACCGACGCACATCACGCCTAATTTACCTTTTGCAGGTTCCATGTTTTATTATTTAAAGGTTGTTATTTAAAGGGTTTACATCGTTGCGACGAACTCCTAATAAAGCAGGAAAGAGAGGATTGTGCATTCGTCCTTTAGCAACCATGCATTTCTAAAACTGCAAAAATGCAAAAAGTTTTTTATCGTTACAAATTTGTTTACGCTTTTTTGTTCAACATCTGAATTTACGAAAAACATTAAGGCAATTTAGAACACTAATTAGGAACGATCATAACGCAACGAAATTAGATAAACTGCAATTTGTCGAATAGACAGGAATGAACATTAACGAATAATTAACAA
>OMCE01001165.1_pt1 | contig 11042 bp, 10 predicted proteins | sample 1644981 | NCBI WGS metagenome assembly OMCE01 (sample SAMEA103958151, study PRJEB25191) | human gut metagenome | reverse complement strand
TTATCATTAATTGAACATTAATTATTTCATTAATTTTTTTCGTTAATGTTCATTCATGTTAAGTTTCCAAATTGTAGTTTATCGCCTTAAATGTTATAAAATCAGTCCTTATTGCATATTTAACTGCATAAAATTTGTTGATACACGATAAAAGCGTACATTTGCAGCAAAATTGTAGGCAAAAAGCGTTTATAATCAACGTCTTGCCATACGATACGATAAAAATCAACCAAAATGAAAGTAAAAAACTTATTTGCTGTCTTGCTCTTGCTTTTATGCATGGTAGCCAACACCGCCTATGCGCAGTTGCCGTCAGTTAAGTTGAAGGATATTAACGGTAAAGTAATTGATACAGCAACCCTCAGCAATGATGGTAAACCCTTTATCATTAGTTTCTTCGCCACTTGGTGCAAGCCCTGCAACCGCGAACTCAAAGCCATTAACGAGGTATATCCCGATTGGCAAGACGAGACGGGTGTGCGCGTAATTGCTGTGAGCATTGACGAGGCACAAAATGCGCAGAAGGTAAAGCCTATGGTTGACGCCGCAGGTTGGGAATACCAAGTATTGCTCGACCCCAACTCAGACTTCCGTCGTGCAATGGGTGTCAACATGATTCCCCACGTATTCGTCATCGACGGCAATGGCAAGATAGCCGAAAGCCGTAGTGGTTACACCGAAGGCGGTGAACAACACCTTATCGAAAAGGTAAAAGAACTCATTGAAGCTGCAAAGAAGTAATAGGGACGGTTCGTTTCAAGTTCTTAGGTTATGTAGGTCTTCAAAATTCGTTTATATTTAGATGTCCTTTAAGACTACTCATAACCTCCAAACTCAAAACATTCCTCTTCCCTCTCTCTAAATAAAAAATATGAAACACATTGCCGCATTAACGGCTTTAACCTTAGCATCGGCTGCACTCCCCTTACATGCACAAAGTACAGAGGGCGCAGACGATGCTAAGCGCGTTACACTACATGGTAGCATACAAAGTGATGTACTCACAGCCGTTAGCGAAGACGATAAAATTGGTACAGGTCGTTACGACGACAAGTTTATGACCAACACTTATGCCGAACTCCACCTCTTAAATAAGTATGTGCAAGCAGGTGTGCGTCTTGAATACCTTGACCACCCCCTGCCTGGCTTCGACAATGAATTTAAGGGTTGGGGCTTGCCCTATTTTTACGTAAAGGGCACCTACAAGTGGGCCGAACTCACCTTGGGCGACTACTACGACCAATTCGGCTCGGGACTTATCTTCCGCACCTACGAAGAGCGTTCGTTAGGCATTGATAATTCCTTGCGCGGTGCCCGCTTGGCCTTGAAGCCTATTAAGGGTGTCAGCCTCAAACTCTTAGGCGGTCAGCAACGCTACTATTGGAAGCACCGCAGTCTGGACGACTGTTCACCTTGGACGTGGGGTGGCGACCTCGAACTCAACGTCGACCAATGGTCGAAGCGCATGGACGAGTCGGGTACACGCCTCACCCTCGGCCTCTCAGCCGTAAGCAACCATTATAGCAAGAAAGAGGGTGACATCGTCAAGACCGTTGGCAGTGGCTTCAATCCCGATACCAACGAGTTCGAGACCACCACACAACGCCTTCGTTTGCCCAAAGACGTGGCAGCTTTCGATGTGCGCGCCAACTTGCAAAAGGGCAACTATAACTTCTTAGCCGAATACGCATGGAAGAGCCAAGACCCTTCTGCACTCAACTCCTATATCTATAAGCGTGGCAAGACGCTCTTGCTCTCAGGTTCGTACTCTAAGCGCGGCATGAGCGTGTTGTTGCAAGCCAAGCGCAGTGAGGATATGGCCTTCCGTTCACGTCGCGACCTCAAGTCCACCTCAGCTTGCTACATCAACCACCTGCCCGCCTTCTCCATGCAGCACACCTACACTTTGGCTGCCCTCTATCCCTATGCCACTCAGATGACACCTGGTGAATGGGCCTTTCAAGCCGAGTTGGGCTACAACTTCAAGCGTCGCACGGCCTTAGGAGGTAAGTATGGTACGAATGTGAAGGTGAACGTTTCTAAAATCCGTGCTATCGACCAGCACAAGAATGAGTTCAAGAGCGAACTCATGGGGTCGAATGGCTATAAGTCGCACTTCTTCGACTTCTTTAAGAATGGGGAAGAGTTGTACTACCGCGATGTCAACGTTCAGATAGACAAAAAGCTTACCAAGCAGTTCAAAATGAACTTTATGTATTCGTTCCAGACCTATAATCAGCGCGTGGTAGAGGGTCATGGCGACGATGCGATTAAGAGTCACATCTTTGTAGCCGAAGGTAAGTATCAGTTCTCGCCCAAGGTAACGCTCCGTGGCGAGGCACAATATCTCCACACCCGTCAGGACCAAAAGGACTGGTGGTTTGGCTTGCTCGAACTCTCTGTATTGCCCAACTTTATGTTTACGGTGAGCGATCAGTTCAATGCCCACGTGCCTATTCACAATGCCGATGGCTCTGCCATTACGGGCGGCAAGACGAACAAGGTACATTACATTACGGGTAGCGTCACCTTTACCCATCGTGCACACCGTCTGCAAGTAAGCTATGGCAAGACGCGCGCTGGTTATAACTGTTCGGGTGGTGTATGTCGCTTCGTACCCGCCTCAAAGGGCTTGACCGCATCGTATTCGTTTAACTTCTAAGGGGAAAAGGTAGGCTGAAAGCCTATCATTTAAATAGCCTAGGGTTTTAACCCTAGGTATCCCAGTGCTATTACGAGCTGTGCTGAAAGTACAGCACGTGCGAGAATATGGTATATCGATGTGCTGTACTTTCAGCACAGCATTCAAGGGACATACATAACCTAGGGTTAAAACCCTAGGCTATATAAATGTTAGGCTTTCAGCCTATTACGTTGCTTAAAATCCTTGAATCAAAAACGCAAAATCTTTTATGAAACTTCATAACATCATTCTATTATTGGGCCTCAGCGCATTGAGCTTCACGGCTTGTGACGAACATGCCGAAGGCGAACGTTGGGACGACCCCATAACGACTGTGGCCAAAAAGAACGTGCTGCTGGAGGACTTTACTGGTCAGGACTGCTCGAACTGTCCGCGTGCTGCTGAAACGGCGCACCAGTTGCAAGAAACCTTTGGCACTGACCGCGTAGTGGTAGTAGCCTTGCATGGTGGCCCACTGTCATCATCGGTCGAAACGGACGAGGCTGGTCTTGCTACTTCTGAGAGCCGCGACTACAATACGCGCTATATGGGCAGCAACTCTTACCCCATGGGTAGCATTGATCGTGGTGCCGTACAAGCATATAGCACATGGCCCGCTGCCGTAGCCAGTCGTATGCAGGTGCAGCCCAAGGTGAACCTCAGCTTTGAGGGCGACGGTGTAACCTACGATGCCGAGGCAAAGCAAATCAACCTTAATGTAAAGGTAAGAGCCAACGAGGCCGTAAAGGGTAACTTGCAAGTATGGCTCACTGAGAGTGGCGTAACGGCATGGCAAGTATTGCCTACTGCCCCTTGGTATACTGACACTTACGAACATAACCATGTGTTCCGCGCTACGCTCAATGGCATGGATGGTGATGCGTTCACGCTCGATGCAGAGCAAGAGGTAGAAAAGGAGTACACTTACACCTTGCCCGACCTCAGTTCGTGGAAAAATCAAACGCCTTGGCAACCCACTAAACTCTCTGTCGTTGTATTCTTCTACAACGCTACAGACGGTGTGATGCAGGTCGTTGACCATGCGGTAGTGGGTTAATGTGCAAATGCTTGGCTAATGTGCAAATGCTTGACTAATGTGCAAATGCTTGACTAATGTGCAAATGCTTGGCTAATGTGCAAATGTGAGAATGTGCAAATGTGCAAATTGAATGTTTTTTTTGCGCAATCCCAATGATGACAGAAACAAACAAAACAACGATATGAAAAAAATTTTTACACTCCTTACGCTTGCTTTGGCTTGCGTGATGCAACTCTCTGCACAGAAGTTGCAAATTACGAACGGTGGCGAGGTAGTAGACTGCTCAACAGTGGGCGTTATTACCTATACGAATGCTATACAGATGGGTAAAAAGGTATCATTAGGTTCACGCGAAGACCCTACCATTACCAACATTAGCGACCAAACGATTACTATCGATGCAACATTAAGTACTAGCAACCCTGGTATATTTAGTTGGTGTGGCTTTGACAACTTTTGCACCGTTGTAACTAACAAGGCCGAAAAGAACGGTATTGTCTTAGCACCAGGTGAAAGTAAAACGATGGATCTTCACACAGAAGTAGATCCTGGTCAATATGGCACTTACACGGCTTTTGTTGTCTTCTGGGAGAATTACAGTGAGAAATTGGCTACTGTTCAGCTCAAGTACATCTACACCGAAGACAGTGGTATCAACGACGTAAAGGCTGAAGGTCAGAGCGTATCAGTTCAGAATAACACACTCAGCTATAGCTTCAGCGCAGCCGCTGCACGTACTATCAACGTATATAGTATCGACGGCAAGTTAGCCAAGAGCCTTCATACGAACAGCCAACAAGGCCAACTCAGTCTCAGCGGCTTGCAACACGGCGTTTACCTCTACGCTATTAGCCAAGGTGGCCAACAAGTAGCTACAGGTAAGGCAATTGTAAAATAATATTTTTAGTTGACGAGTTAACAAGTTGACAAGTTAACAAGTTGACAAGTTAACAAGTTGACGAGTTAACAAGTTGACAAGTTAACAAGTAAGTTAGCTTTATATAAACAAACAATGAAACTGAAAAAGTAACTTACCCGTTAACTCGTTTACTCGTTAACCCGTTAACCCAAAAACTCGTTTACTCTTCTGCTTGTACGATCACTTTTCCGTTAATCAATTGCCACTTACAGTTGCCCTCCATGGCACGAATGATGTCGTTGAGATAGATGGCTTGTGCGCTATGGCCCGCTTTCTTTAAGAAACGTTTCGCGTCTGATAAGCGTTTGGCCTCTACACAAGCACAAGCCGCATTGAGATTGGCCGTTTCGTCATCGGGGTATTGCTTAGCAGCAATCGTTAAGGCATCCAACCAATCGTCAGAACCCTTCTCATAACTATTGGCCACGGCATACATCTCGTTGAGGCTCAAAGCCTCTGGGTGCGTATAGATGAGTTTACGACTCTGCTTAACAGGGTAGTGGCGCACGACGTAGTCAATAATGTAGTCCGTGTGGCGAAGGCCAGGGTACACGTGTTTGAGCAACCACTTGTAAGGCTCACCGTCAGCCACCTCTTTCAACTTGAGTTCCTTTTCGTCAGGGTCGATGTTGAGGTCGATCACCTGTAAGAGTTCGTCACGGTGGTTGAGCACAGCGGTAGGTGCTTCAGGCGTTTCAAGGATAGAAGCATTCTCGTACCAGATGTCGCTCTTTGTACGGCGGCGGTCACTATTAGAGACGAAGCCGCGCAAGTTGTCCCAATCCTCTGGCGTAAACGTGGAGTGGAACACCGAGGCCGATAGTTTGTAGCGTTTGCGCAAATAAGCCTCAAGCGCAGCGGTGCGTCCTTTGGCTAAGCGCGTATTGTTGCTATACGGACTTTCGGGTGAGGCATAGCCATGCAGCGATATTTTAGTTACATGTATCGTCTTGTCGAAGAGTGCACTATCGATTGTTGCACAAATGCGTTTCAATTCTTGCGGGTTGCGTCGGTAAGAGGGGTAAATCACCGTTTCGTTGACGGGGAAGTCTAAGAAAGCACGTCCCGTGAGTTGGCGACGTTTTACGTTTTCAGCCTCAGGCATAATGAACGGAAGGGCTGGCACTGTGCGTAGGCGGTTGTCATAGACAATGGGAGCCATGGCCGTTACAAGCTTTTTCGACTTTTTGCCCAACAGATAGGTTACGCCCACTTTGAGGTTAGAGCGGCCATCAAGCGGGAAGTCCGTCTTTACGCCATTAAAGCGGTCGGCAAAGGCCGTATAGCTTAGTTCTGCTCCGAGGCGCCAATTATCCGAAAGGCGGAAGGTCGCATCTAAACCTGCGCGCATGGCAGGTACCACGCGACTGTTGCGTGAGTAAGAAGTCGTGTAAGAGAGTGGTACCTTGTCAAATCCAAAAGTATAAGCTAAGCCCACGCCCGCAAAGGCCTTCAGGTTGAACACTTTGGCTGCGGCAGCGCCTTCGGCTTGTGCGCGTTGCCAAGCGTCGGTGAGATCGAAAGTAGCATCTGCAAAAAGGCCGATGTTGTTCCACCCCCAAGCGTTGGCCGATTCACACTTCGGCACGTTGCGACTCTTGTTGTGATTATAGCGCAAAGCCACGCGCCAGCCCCACAGCGGTGAGGACTCCTTTCCTACACCTACGAAGAAACCGCCCGAAAAGGGATATTTCGAAAATTCAGTCCAAGGCAAGTGCTCATTAGCCGACTTATTAATGCCCCCATATAGTTGTAGGTAAATGGGGTCAGTAGTTCCCTTCTTCAGCGTAGTTTGGCTCACCGCAAAAAGAGGAAACAGAAGTAGGCAACTCAGTAAGCCCCTCCCTATATTATAGATTTCCATTCTTTATCAGAGAGTTTAACGTTTCAACGATGCGTTCGCAGGCGTGTCCGTCGCCGTATGGGTTGATAGCTCGGCTCATTTGCTGATAAGCCTCCTTATCGTCTAATAGCTTTGATACTTCCGTCACGATGCGTTGCGTGTTCGCCCCAACGAGTTTCACCGTACCCGCTTCAAGTGCTTCAGAGCGTTCCGTCGTATCGCGCATGACTAATACGGGTTTGCCCAACCCCGGAGCCTCCTCTTGAATGCCTCCACTGTCGGTCAGTACAATCGTGCTCTGTGCCAAGAGTGTTACGAAGTCAGTATATCCTAATGGCTTGACAAAGTGAATGTTGCCACAAGGGTCGTTCGTTTCGTCTGTTGTGCCAAACAGTTGCGTAATGGCATTGTGAACGTTCCGGTTGGGGTGAACGGGATAAACAAACTTTACGTCGGGGTAACGTTCGGCCAAGGTCTTAATAGCGCGGCAGATGTCTTGCAGTCCCGTGCCAAAGTTCTCACGTCGGTGACCTGTAATGAGCACCATGCGTTGTGCGTTCGTTGGCGAAGGCGTGATGTGTTGTTGCGCGGTGATGTAGTGCAAGGCATCGATCACCGTATTGCCCGTGACGAAGATGCGCTCGGAGGAAATGCCCTCGCGTAGCAGATTGGTGCGACATGAAGGCGTTGGTGCAAAGTGATAGGTAGCCAATCGCGCAGTAAGTTGTCGATTCATCTCTTCGGGCCAGGGTGAGTAAATGTTGTGTGTGCGCAGTCCTGCCTCGATGTGTCCCACGGGTATTTGTTGGTAAAAGGCAGCCAATGCGGCCGTTGTAGAGGTCGTAGTGTCGCCGTGTACCAACATAAGGTCGGGGTGCTCCTTTTGTAACACTTCGCGCATCTTCAGCAAGATGCGTGCAGTCACGTCGTAAAGGTCTTGTCCTTGCTGCATCACATTGAGGTCATAGTCGGGGCGAATGTTAAAGATGTGTAGCACTTGGTCTAACATTTCGCGGTGCTGACCTGTCACACAGACCACCGTTTGGAAGTGCTTCGTGTCAACTTGCAAGGACTTAACCAAAGGCGCCATCTTAATGGCTTCTGGGCGTGTGCCAAAAACGAGCATTATTTTTTTCATGCTGGGGTAGGAAGTTAGGGGTTAGGGGGGTAGGATGTTAAAAAAGTTACCGTTTATTGCAAAAGTGTTATAGAAGTAACTTTTTAACCCATTAATCTCCTAAAGTTTATACACGTTAGGTAGAGGGCAGATGTTTTGGCAATCAAGAACAATCTTTCCTTCCAAATCCTGCCAATGCTGCTTGATGTCGTCGTGCTTTACCATAATCACTACGAAGTCAACGCTATTAAGGAACTCTTCGAAATTATCCACCTGTGAAGGTGTCACGTTGCGTCCTTCCAAGTAAGGGTCGTAACATTTGAGGGGTTGTGCCAAGTGCTTGCGTTGTGCGTGTAAGAGTTGCAGCGTGGGTGATTCGCGATAGTCGTCCACATTCTCCTTATACGTAATGCCGTACAGTCCTACGCGTGAAGGGTCAGTCATACCCTTTTCCTTCATGATGAGATAGATGCGTTTTAGCACGTAGTCAGGCTGTGCTGCATTTCCCAAGAGGCTGGCCGTGATTATGGGCGTGTGCAGTGGGTAGTCACCGACAATAAACCAAGGGTCAACGGGAATGCAGTGACCGCCCACACCAGGGCCGGGACTCATGATGTTGACACGCGGGTGCATATTGCAGATGCGAATAATCTCGTTTACGTCCATACCGTTATGATGGCAAATGTGTTGCAATTCATTTGCAAAGGCAATGTTGACAGCGCGATACGTGTTTTCGATTACCTTCGTCATTTCGGCTATACGAATGTCCGTCGTAACAATCTCACCCTGACAGAACGAACTGTAAAGGCGCTTAATGCGTTCGGCCACTTCGGGCGTGTCAGCCCCAATGGTGCGATTGTTGTGAATAAGTTCGTATATCATGTTGCCCGGAATGATGCGTTCGGGAGCGTGAGCTAAGTTTACCTTCTTTTCTGAAGCAGCAATGAGCGGACGAACAAAGCGGTCGATGGTGTTGGGGCTGATAGTAGACTCAATGATGATGTCAGCTTCAGGGGGACAAATATTCAGCACTTCCGTCACGGCCGTTGTCACGTATTTAGCATCAATCTGTTTAGACACTCTGTCATAAGGGGTGGGAACAGATACAATATAAGTGTCGGCCACTTGGTAGTCGTGGCTAAACTTTATGCCTTGTTCTACAGCTTGGCTGAAGAGTTCGCTTAGTCCCTCTTCGCTGAAGGTGATTATGCCTGCTTGTAGTTTGTCTACTAATGCAGCATTATAGTCGGTTCCTATTACTTCAACACCATGTGCTGCCAACATAAGTGATGTGGGAAGACCTATATATCCTAAACCTATTACGTTTACCATAGGGAATTAATGAGTTTAATGAGTTTAATGGGTTTAATGAGTTTAATGAGTTTAGTGAGTTTAATAGGTTTAATGGGTTTAATGAGTTTAATGAGTTTATTGAGTTTAATAGGTTTAATGGGTTTAATGAGTTTAATGAGTTTATTGAGTTTGGCGGGACTTATTAAACTCATTAAACCTATTAAACCTATTAAACCTATTAAACTCATTAAACCTATAAACTTATTAAACTCATTAACCTTATCTCTGAATAAGAAGTTTGACGAATTTGAATAAGATAAATTGTCGTTTAATGCGACTGGGCTGGTGAAGGAGGCGGTAGAGCCATTCTACGTTGTGATTGATCCACCACTGTGGGGCACGCTTCACATGACCTGTGTACACATCGAAACTGCCACCGAGACCTTGATAAATGGCTTTGTGCTTTTGCAGCATCTCCTCCATCAACAGTTCTTGCTTGGGCGAACCCATGGCAACGAATACAACGTTGGGTCTTTTCGTTGCAACATCGTTGATGAGTTGTTGGCGCTCATTGTCAGATTGGAGATAACCATTGCGATAGCCCACAATCTGTATGCCAGGGAATTGTTCCTTCAATTTATGAACCGTCTCTTCGATAATCGCCTGTTTGCCGCCAACAAGATAGAACGTTTTCTCTTTATAATACTGTTCAACAATCGAAAGCCATAGCTCACACCCCGCCACTTTGATAGCCTCCTTATATCCTCGCCTATGCAATACCATTAAGGGACCCGCCCCGTCGCAATAACCGATGTTGCGATTGATGATAGCGCGTGTTTCGGACGTAGCGTTCAATATCTTCTCTGCATTAATGGCAATGAGAATGCCAGAGTGGAGGTTAGCAAACTCCGCAATCTGTTGTTTTGACTGAAATGGATAAATGCCTATTTCTTTAATGTAAACTTTGTTCATAAATATAATAAACTTGAGTAACCTAACCTCCTAATCTTCTAATCTTTCTAAATAAGCATTAGGCACGTAGGCGGTGGCAACGGTGGCCACACCGTCTATGTAGATGCCTACGCGTTGCTGACCCTTAAAGCGGGTCACGCGGCCTACGACACCCGCAAATTCGCCACGTGTGACGCGCACCAACTCACCGCGTTCGAAGAGGTGTATCTCATCGCTCGATACGAACGTGCCATGGTCGGTTGATTCGCAAATGATGCGAAACGTTTCAATCTGTTCGTCGGACACAATGAGTGGCTCCTTTTTCATCGAGTGGCGTTCGTCATGATAGTAGCGATAATAGAAGCGGAGGAAGGGCAGGTTGGTGTTGTCATAAACGAATTGTTGCAACTCTTCTTCCGTGCCATAGGCAAAAAATAGGTTAGGCAGGCGTGACTGCATAACCAATCGACGCTTGCCTTTAATTATCTTTGCTACTCTGTGCATCGGACAGAAAGCCTTCACGCCCATCGACACTAAATAGTCGTAGGCGGTACGTTCGCGTCCGTAGGTCACTCTAAGCGCAAACCAGTTTCGGGGGGTAATTTATGTTGGCGAGCATAAAGGTCGCTCTTTTTCAGGACACAGTTGGTGAACACCCCTGTGTGTGAGTTCTTGACAAAAACGTGTGTTTCTTCCTGAACTTTGGGGAGGCCGTTGGGGGTAAGCTCAACGCATGAGGTCGTGGCGTGATTGGCCTCTTCGTGGATGCCGTGATCCTTATTCATAAAAAAGTGCGGCAAGGAATGATGTAACGCTCTAAAGCAGAAGCACGTTAGGCAATGTGTGTAAACTTTTGTGAGTAAACTTAAAATGAAAGGCTTACAGCTATCAAAAGTATTGCCAATTCCTCATATTTCGTTGCAAAGATACTTTTTTTTCGTATAAATAACTACTTGTGATAATAATTTATTGATTTTTTGTACTAAAGGTAAAAAAGTTGCAGTTGGATAATTAATCAATCTTGCTCACTCGGTTGTCGTCCACTGGCCTGTGGACGTGTTTCCACTGGCCAGTGTACATGTTTCTACTGGCCAGTGGACGCATTTCCATAGGCCAGTGGAAACACGTACACTGTCAAGTGACAGGGCAGACGCACCAAAATTATTCGGATAAAAACTGCAACATTTCCAATTGTAA